>ENA-OPNB01000877-OPNB01000877.1-human-gut-metagenome-genome-assembly--contig:-NODE-877-length-26543-cov-2.903013_pt1 | contig 26543 bp, 22 predicted proteins | sample MGYA00241528_ERZ501754 | MGnify/ENA primary metagenome ERZ501754 (study PRJEB25962, sample SAMEA2042646) | human gut metagenome | biome: human gut; feature: human-associated habitat; material: faeces... | reverse complement strand
ATAAGGTTTCAGTTTTTCTACAATCATCTGTTCAGTCTCTTTCTTTGTCAATCCGCCCACATGAAGTTCGCCTAATACCGGAAAGTTAATATTTCCCTCATTATCCACTAAGTATTGCTGCAGAACAGGCTGAGTGGTGGTATAGTTTAAAGCCATATTACCTTGTGTAGCTACCGTCAGGTTGAAAGGTGCTGCTAGTTCGGGACTGGTACATGACACTACAATCGTCAGCAAGTCTTTGGGCATAATCTTCGCATCATACAACTGTTCGTTCTGAGTACTATACAAAACGACTTCTGCATCCTGCAAATAAGGTACTTTTTTGTAAGACTGGCAAGCTGTAAGAAGCAAAATCAACAACAGTATTAAAACATTCTTTCCGTTTAATTTTTCCATAATATATAAATTATAAGTTTAGACACCTTTCAAATACCATTCATAAAGGCGCTCAATTCCTTCATCAATCTCAATCTTATGATGCCACCCTAAACTGTGTAACTTCGATACATCTGTCAACTTACGCATCGTACCGTCAGGCTTAGAACTATCCCAACGCAAATCGCCCTTAAACTGAACTTCCTTCATGATCATCCCGGCAACTTCACGGATACTGACTTCCTTGCCTGTACCCACATTGATATGACAGTTACGAATGTCTTTGTTACCCTCCCTGTAGGTATCCTTGAAATCAACGTTCAACAATACATGAACACTCGCATCAGCCATCTCTTCACTCCACAAGAACTCACGCATGGGTGTACCGGTACCCCAAAGAATTACAGACTCAGGAGTAATGCCAAACTTAGCCAGTTTATCCAATATTTCAGTATCAGAATTACTGCCACTCACACCTTCCACAGGACGCAAGTCAAGGTCTCTGCGAACTGCCTTCCAGTCACCTTCGTTTAAACATTTAGCCAGATGAATCTTGCGAATCATGGCAGGAAGAACATGACTGTTTTCCAAATGGAAATTATCATTCGGACCATACAGGTTGGTAGGCATCATGGCGATATAGTTCGTGCCATACTGAAGATTAAAGCTTTCACACATCTTCAAGCCCGCAATCTTGGCAATGGCATAAGGTTCGTTCGTATATTCCAAAGGAGAAGTCAGCAAAGCGTCCTCCTTCATCGGCTGTGCGGCATCACGGGGATAGATACAGGTACTGCCCAGGAAAAGTAGTTTCTGTACGTTATGACGGAAACTCTCCCCTATCACATTCTGTTGAATCTGAAGATTCTGATAAATAAAGTCGGCACGGTACTGCAAGTTTGCCATAATACCACCGACATGCGCAGCGGCAAGGACAACTGCATCAGGCTGTTCTTCATCAAAGAATTGTTTTACGGCTGCACCATCAAGAAGGTCCAGCTCTTTATGAGAACGTCCTACAAGATTCGTGTAACCACGACCCTGTAAATTATTCCAGATAGCGGACCCCACCAGACCACGGTGTCCCGCTACATAGATTTTCGTATTCTTATCCATTCCTACTCTTCTCCTTTATTCAGCAGTTCTTTCATGTGGAGCTTCTTCACAAACTTCATATCATGCGATACCATGATTCTCACCAGTTCGGGGAAAGAAGTCTTGGTGGGATTCCAGCCAAGTAATGTACGGGCCTTGGTAGGATCACCCAGTAACTGTTCAACTTCAGCAGGACGGAAATATTTAGGATCGACTTCAACCAGGACTTTTCCCGTCGATACATCAATGCCTTTCTCATCCACACCTTCACCGTCCCAACGAAGTTCAATACCGACTTCTTTGAAAGCCAGTGTCGTAAATTCACGTACAGTGTGGTATTCTCCCGTAGCAATTACAAAATCTTCAGGAGTATCATGCTGAAGGATCAGCCACATACATTCAACATAGTCCCTGGCGTATCCCCAGTCACGAAGTGAATTCAGGTTTCCCAGATAAAGTTTGTCCTGAAGACCTTGTGCAATACGGGCAGCGGCCAATGTTATCTTACGGGTTACGAAAGTCTCGCCTCTACGTTCACTTTCATGATTAAAAAGGATTCCGTTTACAGCATACATGCCATAGCTTTCACGATAGTTCTTGGTGATCCAGAAACCGTATTGCTTGGCTACTCCATATGGGGAACGGGGATAGAAAGGAGTAGTTTCCTTCTGCGGAACTTCCTGTACCAAACCGAATAGTTCGGAAGTGGAAGCCTGATAAATGCGTGTTTTCTTTTCCATTCCAAGGATACGGACAGCTTCCAGCATGCGGAGCGTACCGATGGCATCCGCTTCGGCTGTGTATTCCGGTACATCAAAAGATACTTTCACATGGCTTTGAGCAGCCAGGTTATAAAGTTCATCCGGTTGTACCTGCTGGATTATACGGATCAAGGAACTGGAATCCGTCATATCTCCATAATGAAGATTGACCAGACGGTCCTTTTTCATGTCACGCACCCACTCATCCAAATAAAGATGTTCGATACGCGCGGTGTTAAAGGAAGAAGAACGACGAAGGATACCATGGACTTCATATCCTTTTTCAATTAGTAACTCGGCTAAAAATGAGCCATCCTGACCGGTGATTCCTGATATTAAGGCTACCTTTTTTATTTTATTCATCAATCAAAACTTTTATCTTATTTACAATATATAATCTTCCTTTCGAACAGACTCTTATCAGCGACTCTTTACGACATCAACAAGATTTTCAATAACATACTTCACATCATCATCTGTAAGTCTGGTATGTAGTGGTAACGTTATCTCATTATGATACATTTCATATGCATTAGGATAATCCTTAATATCAAATCCTAGTGCTTTATACGCTGTCATCATTGGCAACGGCTTATAGTGTACATTGCAAGCAATGCCCCGCTCTGCCATTTTGATAATAATTTCATTACGTTCCTCGATAGTTTTACCCTGCAATCGGCAGATATACAGGTGACCACTCGATGACGTTCCCTCATCATTATCAGGATAATGATTCAACGGAGCAATACAAGTACCCTTCATTCCCTCATTATACATACCTATTATCTCACGTCTGCGACGTAACATCTCCGGATAACGCTTTAGTTGCGCCAGTCCGATACCTGACATCACATCTGTCATGTTACATTTATAGAAAGGGGCAATAATATCATACTCCCATGCACCCAGCTGTGTTTTAGCCAATGCATCCTTGTTCTGTCCGTGCAGACTCAACAGCTGAAACTGCTTATACAGTGTATTGTTGTCCAGCCCCTCACGGTTTACCCAAGTCAACGCACCACCTTCAGCCGTAGTCAGGTTCTTCACCGCATGGAATGAGAATGATGTAAAGTCAGCAATCGCACCACACATCTTTCCATTACGTCTTGCACCAAATGCATGAGCGGCATCAGCCATCACAATCACTCTGCCATACGCTTTCTGAATAGCATTAGCCGGCTTGAAGAGATACTTCTTACTCTCCACCGCTTCAAATATCTTATCATAGTCACACACGATACCGGCCAGATCAACGGGAATCACCATTTTTGTACGTTCAGTGATAGCATCAGCCATCTTGTCGTAATCCATTTCAAACGAACCCGGCTTCGTATCCACCATCACCACCTTTGCACCAACGTGGCAAGTAACACTTGCCGTTGCAGTATATGTATAAGCACTGGTAATCACCTCATCGCCCGGCCCCACTCCTAAAGCCCTCAAAATTGATTCCATACAAGCCGTAGCCGAGTTCAGGCACACCGCCTTTTCCGTACCGCAACATATAGCAATCAACTGTTCAAACTCCTTAGTCTTCGGACCTGTAGTGATCCAACCGGAGCGCAGTGCTTCCGCTACCATCTCTATTTCCGCATCGCTCATATCAGGGGGAGAAAACGGAATATTCCTTAACTTCATATTCATAGTTGAATTATACTTTTATAAAACTATTCACTTTACTATAAGCATTTCTGTTTAGCCAAACTAGCCTTTCACCACACTCTTTATAACGTCTATATATTTTTGCGTACCAATCTCCCTTGTCAGGTTCTCCATTACAAATTTCCGACCATTCTCACCATATTTCCGGCACAGTTCCCTATTCCGATAAAGTTCAAGAATTGCATCTATAAATGCCTGTTTATCACCGGCCTTCGTGAACACACCGCATTCGTTCTCACTAAGAATAGTCTTAATCTCATTCTCGTCAAAGTTTGCCAATACCGGTCTCGATGCCGACATAATACTCCAGGTCTTGCTTGGTACTGAGTTTTCACCTACACCCGGTTTAGAGATAATAATACCCACATCTCCAAGGCTAAACACATGACTAATATCTTCATATGGTTGGAAAGGTAACTTCACCACATTCTTCAGCTGCTTCTCTGCTACAATCTTCTCCACCTGCGCCTTGTAGGCACCCTCACCCACTAAAACAAGACCTATATTAGGATGACTCTCCTGAAGCTCCTCCATCACCTCCAGTAACATATCCATGTTTTGAGTCAAACCAATGTTGCCACTATACTCAATATAGAACTTCTTGCGGTCTAAATCATACATATCGAAGAGCTTATTCTCCTCTTTTGATACATCTACCACCGCATTCTGGTCTACCCAGTTATACACTACCACGATCTTCTCCTCGGGCACCCCCTTAGCCATGATATTCTTCTTAAAGTCCTCACTGATCACAATGATTTTATCTGCATGCTTGTAAGTGAAGTTCTCAATCACACGACCGATCTTCCAAAGCAAACCGCCTTTTTGGGCAAGCGAAGTGCCTACGAGCGAATCTGGAAAAATATCTTGCAGATTATAAACAAAAGGAATATGCTTAATTTTTTTTATAATCGCCGCCATAGCGCCCTGAATTGGAGGTGTACTTGGTACAAAAATCACATCACAGTTTTTTGCCTTCAATCCATAGTACAACTGCATTCCGCAACACAATGCATAACGTAATGCTCTCAAGATTGGATTTTTTCCTTCAGCATACAGCGGGAAACGATGCACATAAATTTTATCGTTAAACATCATTTCTCTTGTTTTATTTCTTTTATAATCCTCTCTAACATCTTTAGTAACACCTCTTGTTGGCGTTGGGACATACATTTCCACATCGAAACCTGCATTTGCAAAGGCCTCAATTCGATTCATCGCCAAGTATGAACTTGCGGCATGTTCTGGAGCAAAATATGTCGGTAAATATAGCAGTCTCATAAGCTAAATATTTTTTACAATTTTGTCATACATTTTTTGTATATAGAAACAAAGTATATAACCAACAGGAAAGACAATAAATACAAGATATAGGACTTTCCCTAATGTAGATCCTGGGGTAAAAAGACTTAATCCAAAGAAATAGAAAAGACGATGAAATAAATATAAAGCCATTGATGAATAAGCAATATTGCTAAACAGTATCGAATTTCTTCTGTACATTAAAGTATTAAGAATCGACGCCAAAGACAGTATTGCAACAACGCCTAAGCAAGCGACAATGGCCTTAACTGCAGGGGAAACAAAGGAACCAGAAGCAAACATTAAAAAAAGGCAATAAACCAAGATAGTAGTTACTGAAAAGTAAATATTATCTAATAAGTTCTCTCCGATTTTGTTTCGCTACATATTAGTTTTCAAGACTATCACTCCCATTACATAACAGAAGAAATTAAACAAAACCCTTATATCACAACAGTGTAATTTAAACAAAATACCTAATACAAAGAACACCATAACAGAAGACAGTATTCGAGCAATAAGAGTCTTTCTAAGCAATAATGGAGAGATAAGATAAAAAAGAAGAATCATCGAAATGAACCACAATGTCAATGGCTGATGACCTGTAAATGCACTAATTCCTAAAAGGCCATATAAGGTCTCAACAAGACCATTGAAGTCTATCAAATACAAACAGACAGCAGACAACAAAAACAAAGGATAAATCCTGAGTAATCTTTTTTTATAAAATTCAAAAATATCTCTCCTCGAAACTAAATCACGCTTACCAATAAATAGACCAGAAATAAAGCTAAAGCAACCCAAAGACGCCCAAGTTATATTGTTACAAGAAAAATTGTTGTTTAAATTATAGCCTGCTCCCAAATAAGCACTCAGATGAAACACAAGGACAATCCAAAGAATGCTTATATCGCGAGCAATATCATATCTTAAATCTCTATTCATTCTTAGTACTTTAATTCGTATATAGTTTTTTTTTCATTACAACAGTCTGAATAGTTTTAAAGAAGATCTTTGTATCTAACCATAAGCTTTCGTTGTTGGCATACCATGCATCCTTCAGTCTTTTTTCGCGTGCAGGCAAGTCGTTGCGGAAATAGGCCTGAGTATAACCTGTAATGCCAGGACGTACTTTCAATTTATCAATCTCGTCTGATTTATATGTTTCCAAAGCATCCCAAGTGCTGGCACGAGGACCAATCAGACTCATGTCTCCCTTGAGTACATTGAAGAATTGCGCTGTTTCATCAAGACTCGTTTCACGCAAAAACTTACCAATCTTAGTCACACGAGGATCGTTTGCGGAATTCCATGTACTTCCGTCTGAATTTCGCAAATCTGGAGCATTTACCTTCATTGAACGAAATTTGAGCATGTCTAATTTCTTTCCACCTCGACCGACTCTAGCAGATTTGTAAAAAATCGGACCTTCATCTTCAAGATAGATAAGGATACCCAAAACTATAGTTAACAAAAGCATAAACGGCAGAGCTATGATAGATATCAATATATCAGCACCTCTCTTAAAAATACTATACATAATTCAACCTTTTAATATTATGCCCATATTGGATGTTGTAGACTACCATCTTCACATCTAACAAGAATACCATTTAAAATTTGCTTAATCTCTATCACTCTCTGCTCAAGTTCATTTCTGTCTTGAGCCTCAACAATCAAAAAGAATCTTGCGGTTTTATCCTTGGGTTCTTTTGTGTGCATGTCTATCTGAATAGCATCAAGATTATGATGATGCACATATGGCAAGGCTGTCACATTCGCTATCCCTTCAATACATTCTACTACACCTACAGGGAGGAACATTGCCAAATAACAACATGCCCTCTGATCTTTTTTTATTTCAGGCATTTCATTAATATTACCCATTGCTATATTCAGCAAGAACTCTTCTGTATGCAAACCTGTACATAGAGGTATCAAATCTGACGAAATAAATACGCCACCACCCCTCGCTGCAGTTTCTATCAGAATTACATCATCACCATTCATGATAAATTCACTGTGCGAAATGCCTTGTTTTAAGCCGAAACCTTTAATAATCTTTTCGTTGATTTCTTCTACTTTCTTCCTAAGAACGACATCTGCATTTGTTGGGAAAATACGCTGAGTAGCCGCAAAGACATCTGGAATATTAAAATAATAAGTATCACCCACATTCAAATTAATAAACCGACCGTCTATAGCAAGCCCCTCAACAACAAACTCTCTTCCATGAGCTACTTGTTCAACAAGCACCTCTTTTTGTTTAGAATAAGTCATTGCTTCGGTGAAACATTCAATCATCTTTTCTTTTGTGTCAATGAAAGAAACGCCTTTGCTGCCCTGATTATCTACAGGCTTCAAGATGGCACGACTTCCAAGTTCTTCAAAAAACACCAAAGCTTCATTGAGACTTCTAGCCATCTTGTACCTCAAAGTTGGTATGCCAAGTTCTTTACATTTTTCTCGCATACGAAACTTATCTGTAAAAAGACAAGCGGTTTCATAACCAATACCAGGAAGCCCCATCTTCTCTGCAACGTAAGCCACACTTCTCACAGCAATATCTGTCTGATCTGTAATGATGCCGCTAATTTGATGTCTCTGAGCATAAGCAAGCAAAGTATCCTCATCTTTAATATCACATATTTCAGATATGTCTGCTATGCTGTGACCAACTTCACTCTTTACAGGAGATACAACCACGGTTATAAATCCCAATTTCTTTGCAGTTTCAATCAATGGGATTTGGAGCGTATTGGCTCCAAGTATCATGATTTTCTTACTCATATTTCAAGTTATTAATATTTTCGACTTCTAAACACTACTGATAGTATCTCGGTATCACACTCCGCTCTCAACTGATGTACAGTTCCAAATTCGAGCCTCCCCCCTACTTTGCTAGCCTAAACATTTCGCATCATATTTTAACTCAAGAGCACAAAGAAGCACTTTTATATTGTTGCTGGATGAATTGCTATCCAGTTAGTCACAAAAGGAAAAAGAGAGCATATCAAGAGCCATACAATGTGTACATACAGATAGATAAAATAGAATCCTAATTTGAGTACTTACCAGGAAAGCCTTCAGAGCATAGACTGAGCAGTCTTTATGTCCATTTTATTCTTTTACAAATTGCTTCACAGCCTCTACAAATTCATTCTGATCATTTAAGAACTCTATCAAGAGTTCATCGCATCTCTTTGCATATAAATAATAATCATTCTGCAAAAACATCTCAAGGTCTGCCGTAAGATTATTACAATTTTCCACAGCTACACCTACTTGATACTTCTCAGCATAATCACCCTGTGTAGTATTCTTTGTCACCAACATTGGCTTTCTATAAATAAGCGAATTATAGAATCTATTAGACAAAGCTGTATCATGAGTGATAGCACGAGGATAAAAAATATTCATGAAAGTACTCGCCTTTACATATTCCGCCTCCTCCGATTTATCATAAAAGCCTACAAACGAAATATTTCTAGCGTTTACTCTATCACAATATGTTTGAATTCTTTCGACAGTACCTTGCCCTTTACCTATAAATCGCAATGTATAACCTTCCTTATTCGCAATAGCCTTTGTTACCTCAATATTAGAAGAGAAATCACGGATTGCACCTATCGTTAAAACATCTATGCCATTTGCCGTATTGAACAACATCTCTGGTGAAACATTTCCAATAACTGAACGAGCAACCCTTTCATTAAAATTATGTGACAGATAATAATCTCGTTTAGGTAAACAACGCTTAAAACCAGGTGATGATATCACATTAGCACAACTAAACTTGAGCATAACAGAAAACAACTGTTTGAAACCTTTCTTTTGTTCTATTGACAAATCGCGATAATCAATCATATAACGATAACGAAATTTTCTGAGCAAAAATAGACTCAAAAGGCAAGTTATCTGAGGACCAAAGACTATTATGCGATCAAAATGTTGTTCCTTTATCGTTCGCTTGATAAAATATACATATCTCTTATATGCTAGAAATCCTGCAGAACCATGACCTTTCTTGCAAAACTCATTATACTGAAACCCCTCCGGTTCATCATCCCCTTCACGATTCCAAGATATGATACTATAATTCACATTCTGCTCATCCAGTATACGTGTGTAGATACGTACGTAAGGTGCATACCAAATCGACCCTGGGAGTATCAGTGCTACTTTCATATTGTTTCATATTTTTCAACCACCTTACCATTCAAAATATTCACAATACGATTACAAGCTCTACCGTCACCATAAGGATTAACTGCATGAGACATCTTTTCATATGCAGTCTGATCATCAAGAAGAGCACTGACTTCGGTCATTATCTTATTATAGTCAGTACCTATAAGGTGAACGGTGCCACTTAAAAGTGCCTCTGGACGCTCTGTATTGTTACGCATCACAAGAACCGGTTTACCAAGTCCTGGAGCTTCTTCCTGAATACCTCCTGAATCAGTAAGGACAATTGTACTCTTCTCCATAAGATAAACAAATTCAAGGTACTGCAGAGGCTCGATAAAAAACATATTACCGAGATTACTCAAATCTTCACCAAAAATCTCATGAATAGGTTTACGAACATTAGGATTGAGATGCATCGGATACACAAAATCGACCTCTGGATACTTATTTTTGAGATCACGAATAGCTGTTACTATATGAATGAATCCTTCCCCAAAATTTTCTCTTCTGTGACCAGTAATAAGGACAAGTTTCCTACAGCTAGCAAGACGAGTTACATCATAACCTGCTGCTAAAAGTATAGCATCCTGCTGTTTTGTAAGATTTTCATCATTTTTAAGTTTATCAACAACCATATGGAGAGCATCAATAACAGTATTACCAGTAACAAACACTTTACCATGCACCTTCTCTTCGATAAGATTGTTCTCAGAAAGTGAAGTTGGTGCAAAGTTATAGGTAGCAATACGACCTGTAATCTGACGGTTCATCTCCTCTGGCCATGGACTATAAATATTTTTAGTACGAAGACCTGCTTCTACATGACCAACAGGAATCTGTTGGTAGAAGGCTGCAAGAGCAGCAGCAGTAGATGTAGTGGTATCACCATGAACAAGAACTAAATCGGGCATACATTCTTTAAAAACATCACGCATACCAGTGAGTACACGTGCTGTAACATCATAAAGATCTTGACCTTGCTTCATGATATTAAGATCGTAATCAGGCTTAATATCAAAGATGGCAAGTACCTGATCAAGCATCTCACGGTGTTGACCAGTGACACAGACCACTGTCTTAAACTCTGTGGTACATTTCTGGAATTCTTTGACCAACGGACACATCTTAATGGCCTCAGGACGAGTACCAAAGACTAACATTACTGTCTTCATATTGTTTAACTGTATTTTTTATTAATTCTTATTGAAAGCATAACTTGAATCGTGTAGTTAGCACCTAATTTTAACATATCACCTAAGGAAGCTGACTTGAAACGGTTTCCCTACAAATAAAGCAAAGATCAAACGAAATCGTATTATTTGTTAGGTAGGTACTCAATGAGTTTTTTCAGTTTTATTATCAACGATATGTCCTGTTATTTGGCGATTATTTTTTGGGGAATGTCTCTTTACTCCAATAGAGTTTTAGATATAACATCATATGAATCCTAATTAGGTGCTATATTTAAATCATAATCTGGGGAGTTTCAAAAATCTCCAAAACTTGATCTAACATTTCGCGATGTTGCTTTGTAGCACATAATTTTTATGTCAAAAACGTTTAGATATTTATGGTATTCTTTCACTAAAGGAGCCATTTTAACAGCTTTGGGAATAGTCTCCAAAAACTAATAATATTTTCTTCATTTTATGTCTTTATATATTTTAAAACAATCCATTCTTTAGTCCAGACTATAATGAGGGTATAGTACTTTATGAATTCTCATCCATTCAGCCATCTCACGAACCATAGTGTCATAATCTGGTATCTGGTAATTAAATTCATTGTTGGTACGAATAAGTGTTTTATCTGCAACAATACCTTCTATAGGCTTAATAATAAGTTCGTCATGACGAAGATTATGATTGAAAAGTTTCAAAAGTTCATATTTAGAAATATTTGTAGATGGAACCATATTAATAAGACCACTAACTTTAGCTTTGACAGCAGCTTCTATGGTTTTTGCAAGTTGCAGTGTAGTTTGCCCTGTCCACATAGCACCTGTAAAGCCATTAACCTCACCAGTCTGCTGCATGAACCAATTAAGTAAGCCAATGCCATTTGGGTTGATATCTGGACCTACAATTGAGTTACGAAGAGTTAAGTTCTTACTGTCATTGATTTCTCCAAGTGCTTTACTCTTATCATAAAAAGTTACACCATCAGTGAGAGATTTTTCTGTATAAGGACCTGTCTTACCAGAAAACACACAATCAGTACTCATATGAATTACTTGAGTATTCGTTCTTTTGGTTACTTTTACAAGGAAGTGGGGCAAATAGCAATTCAAAAATGAAGCTGCTGCTTTATCGTTCTCTGCAAACTGATTAAGTATTCCGATACAATTGATAACAGCATTAAAATCACCTTCCGCAAGGCTATTTGCAATGAGAACTGTATCATAGGCATCACCAACAATGGTCTCTACAAGATTAGATTTACTACGGGCAAAACCAACTACTTTGTGACCTTGCTCTTTGAGATACAATGAAATAGTATGACCAGCCATACCATTACATCCTAGTATAAAGAATTTCATTTTTTATCTATTGTATTATTCTGAACGGATTTCTTTTGCATGTATTCTTGGCTGAAGTCCAAGGTCTTCACGAATAAAGGATAGTTTATAAAGTAATTCAACCATTTCGTCTACAGTAAGACGTTTAGTATTATGAGAATGATATTCTTCCATCTTATCAATCTCAGGATTACCACCTTCCACTTTGTCATAGTTAAGGTCGCGAGCATCGCATGGGATACGATAATAATCACCCATATCCTCCGCACGAGCCATTTCCTCACGGGTCACAAGGGTCTCATAAAGCTTCTCTCCATGACGAGTACCTATTACCTTGACCTCCGTTTCACCATAAATTGGATTGACATTAGTATAGACTTTCTTCAATGCAGTTGCAAGCACTTCAAGTGTCGCAGCTGGAGCTTTCTGAACAAAAAGGTCACCATTCCGTCCATGTTCAAAAGCGTAGATTACCAAATCTACAGCATCGTTCAAAGTCATCATAAAACGGGTCATATTAGGATCAGTAATAGTAATAGGCTTACCTTCCATCATCTGGTCAACCCATAAAGGAATTACAGAACCTCTTGATGCCATAACATTACCATAACGAGTGCAACAAATTGTAGTCTGAGCTCCCTCACCCAGTTGACGAGCTTTAGCTGTAGCAACTTTTTCCATCATAGACTTTGAAATCCCCATAGCATTAATAGGATAAGCAGCCTTGTCAGTTGAAAGAACCACAACATTTTTTACACCATGTGCAATAGCAGATTCTAATACATTGTTAGTGCCAATAATATTTGTCTCAACTGCCTGCATTGGAAAAAATTCACAAGAAGGCACTTGTTTAAGAGCTGCTGCTGCAAAGATATAATCCACTCCACCTCTCATAGCAATATCTATGCTTTGACGATTTCGAACATCACCAATATAGAACTTAACTTTCTTCGCTTGTTCTACATATTGTGATTGTAAATAGTGACGCATATCATCCTGCTTTTTTTCATCACGAGAAAAAATACGAATCTCCTTGATATCTGAATCAAGAAATCGTTTTAACACCATGTTACCAAAAGAACCGGTACCGCCTGTTATCAATAGAACCTTATCTCTAAAAATTGACATATATATTTATTTTTTTAATATTAAATTATCAAATTTCATATTAGCAATCTTATTCATCAAATACTCCTCCGCATCAGCTATAGATCCCAAATTTTCACAGACGTAATAGACACCATTTAATTTGCCATTAAGAGTTGACAGAACCTTTCTTTTATAAATATATTTAATCCCTTCGGAAATAAAATAGCATATAAAAATTAAGAGAAAAGATATCTTGCTATATGAATACTCATATGCCTCCTTGAAATAGGTTTTATGAATCACAACAAGACGTGATAACATCTTATTTCTATTAAAGTATTTAATTAATTTCTCATGTTTTACATTACGAAGCGCCTTTAATGCACAATCCGGCCATATAAGTTCAGTAGCCCAGAGTTTTGGAAAATCTCTCTCCCAGCTATCACGATCTCTATCAGTAATGAACTTAACTTCATCAAGTGTCAAAACCTTCCCCATTACTCCTCCTCCAACCATACGTGACATTCCAGGCAATACTACAGGAATTTCTATCATCACAAATTTTTCCAAGAACGGACTAATAGATACAGCTCCAGACATATCTGGTGTAGGCCCAGGAAATAATGTACCATACTTATTTTGTATATCTCTTAACAGAGATTTCTTCACTATGCCATGATAAATTTTTGCCATATGACCAAAATGCGGGACACCATTCTTTAATATTTTAATAAGTTCCTTAACTGGATTACCAACTTTATATGTTAACGATATTTCATCATAGTAAAGAATCCCCTTTTTATCTCCCATGTTCTCATTCCATACATAATTAAGATAAAGAGGTCTTAAAGCATCAATTTGATTTTTTTTCATCCATTCTGCACAATCTGCAATATTTCTACATACAGCATCATCATCTCCTATAAAACAAATATATTCTCCTGTACATTTGTTAATTCCTCTTTCTGCATTTTCTCCCATAGAAAGTTTATCAGTATCATAAAAATAGACAGTACTCACAAAGGATTTTCCGTTCATAAAATTTATTATTTCTGAATTATTATCAGAGTTATCATGAATAACTAATTCTATTCTTTTGTCGTTAAATCCTTCAATTAGTGTTATTAAATGTATCAAATATTTGTACCTATTCTTAGTCGGTACCATTACTGAAATAATTGGTTGCATTTTTTTTGTTTTTGCTCTTTATATTCAGAAAACTTTAGTATATAATAAACGACAACAGCCATAACCCAACTTAGAGACATTCCTCGTCCTACAACAAATACTCCTTGAGAAAAGAATATTGCAAAATAAATAAGGATAGATAAGTCTGAAATTTTTAAAGTTTTTTTTCTTGCAACTTTTATTAGAAGTCGACTTACTATCAAAGCTAATATGAACGTTCCTATAGGCCCAAAATCAAGATAAAAACAGCCTATAAATGTAATAAATGATGAACCGATCTTTGCTCCTAAGGAACTAATATCTAAACTAGAATCTCCCCCAAAAAAATCTATAAACCATTTGAAGAAATACTTTCCACCAGAATATTCTTGAATTTGTCCAGCAAGTCCATCATTAAAAGCAAGCATTGAATGCCCTAAATAAAACTTAATTGAATCATTTGCATCATCACCGAATCTGGATTCTGACACTATCATCGTATACAAAATTAAAGATCCAATAATAACTAAGCCCGCAATCATTAAAATTCGTTTTCTCTTAACAGGTATAGCCCCCTTAAAGAATAAATATGCGATGGCAACTTTTATTAGCAAAAACACAATCATCCCACGAGAAGCGACTAATGTCGATGCCAAAAAGCCCGGAGCAACCCAACTAAAGAACAAGATAACAGTATATAGCACAGGAATTTTAGTCTTCGTAAGCTGATAAAAGCTAATTATAATACCAAATGTACTAAGATATGAATTAATATTTTTAGCTACCCTTTCTATATTGTTCTCATACAAAACTATAGAATCGGAATCAACATAAAGTGTATTACGAAGGGCAGCAAAATCTCCATCGACGAATATCATCATAGTTTTGGGCAAACCATAAATAATAGTGATAGCACCAGACAATATATAAATACCCACTAAGGCTTTTATTAGTTTTGTATCAGCTATATGAACCTTTGCTATATCAAATGTTAGCCCTTTGAACGGTTTAATAAATATGAGCAAAACTACAAACAGATATATAAATGGGAAAAATGTCAAATCATATTTATTCACATTAGATATATAGTAATTTGCACACAATATACTCGTTAGTCCATATAACAACAAAATGAATGAATATATGTCAAGTCTTTTGTACCTACTGAAATATACAATCAAAGTTGAAATGTATAAAATAACATTAAAGATAACAGCAGACATTATACTCTTGACAATATTATTTTAATATACCTAGTATAGCCAAAAAGAATTGAGAAAAAACAATAAGTAATACCTTTCTGTAATTTTCTATTCTTTTTAAACGTTAGTGAAAGAAAACTCATAAATTTAAGACGTTTGTGCATTTTATAGTGCTTATCACAGAAACTAATAAATTCATCAATATGTTGCTTATTATTCTCATAAATAAGGCGTTCGTAATGCAACAAAACAAATTCTCTAAATATCTTAATATACTTCTTACCCAACGAATGTTTATGCAATTCTAAAATAATTTTATCAAACAAATAAAGTGTTGACTCACATTTTTCATCACTGACAAATGAGGCACACATATTATTGGAGTTATACGCCATTCTATAATAGTAATCTAATTCCTTTAATCCACTAAATGCATGTTGGAGGCCTGCAAAAATACAAGGTAAAATAAAACTAAAATCTGTATATATTTTAACCTGCTCATCCCATTCAATTTTCTCTATTGACGCCTTTCGATAAATATTATTCCACGTAGAAAATGGATAATCTGCACGTAAAAAACTTGCCAACAGATCCTCACCATATTTACAATGGTCCCCCCATATCTGCCCATTATCATCATATGATGGCAACTTAGATTTTTCCCAAAATGCTCTAGCAGGAAAAGATGCGTATTCTACATCAGGATGTTCTTCCATAAACTTCACGCGATTTTCAAAACAAGTATTACTTATTAGATCATCAGCATCAAAATGAATAATATACTTTCCTAAAGAAGAATACAAGCCAATATTTCTACATGTTACAGATCCCTTAGGTAATCTATTTCTGATTAGAAATTTTATTCGATTTTCCTTAGCCACATAGTCCTTTACTAATTTTTGAGTAAAATTATCTGTAGATTGGTCATCTACTATAATTAGTTCCCAGTCATCAAATGTTTGCTGTATGCAACAATCAATCATCTCCTTTAATAAATTTCCATTATTGTAACATGGAATAATAACTGATAATATAGGCATGTTGATTCAAATTATTTAATTGTAACTTAGATAAAAAGGAAAATTCGTATACTCCCCTGATATTAAATCTTGTCATAAAATGTAGTTTTTATAAAATCAGCCATAAAATAGGATGTCAATTCACTATTTTTTAACATTGTACAAATCATTCCTTAAAAGTGTTTCGATTAACATATAAATAGTAATTAAAACTCTATGCTATTTACGTGATTTAATTTTATGAGCCAAGCACTCTACATAAATTCCATACTCTTCAATTGAATGAGTAACAACAACATTCACTCCAATCACCCATCTCCGTTAATCGTAACTCCATCAAGAACCTTTACTCCAGCTCCTAACCAAACATCATCTTCGATAACAATTCCTTTTTTAGAGAGACTTTGAATATATATATACTAATTAAGATTTTCCAAAATGTGATTTGAGGGCACAATTACACAATGAGCAATTCGTACCCCATTACCAATATTTACTCCTCCCTGCCCGTAGATAACAGATATGGATTAATTGTAGAATTATTCCATATTATAATATTCCCTCTATGAGTCAATAATTGTACCCCTTTAGACATATAGCAATTCTTACCAACAAATATTTTACCGCCATATTGAGATCTAAGAACACGCACTGGTTCAATAATTATTCTTATCTATAGTTACATTAAAAAGAAATTTATTCATGAATACTCTTTTCAATCCTGCAACTATATATACATTTATTTATAATCACACAATCAATATCCATGATAAGTCTACAACTTTAATTTATTAATTTTCTCTTTCACAATATTTACAACAAATTTCCTCTCATTTTTTCTAAGCCCAATGCTAAAGATAACAAGTATAATAAATACAACCATTAACGTTGTAGACAAAATAAAAGATAAGATATTCTTGTCTAATAATTCATTTATAAAATGTCCACCTACAAATGCAATTATAGTAACTGGAATAGCCCTTGTAAATACCATTTTCGTATATACAAGAATTGGAAAACTAAAATATGCCTTTACGTAAAATATTCGTATTATTGCTGTTATTAAATTAATAACAAATCGTGTTATAAAAATCCATAAAGGCGAATACCCACAATATAGTAAGAACCAAGCCATAGGCAGATTTAAAATAACAAGGGAACTTGACCATATAGAGTACAGTTTAATATTTCCCGATGCTGTTATTAACATCCACAAAGGAGCCTGTATAGCATCAATCATACTATATGCAAGCATCCATTGACAAAAGGAAATAGAATAATCAGGTACATCTTTTAACCATAATTCAAATACGATATCGGCATCTAAAATAAATGGTACTGATATCAATAACAATAAATAATAAGATATAATTGAAGCTCTATTTACAAGCTGAATCTGTTCCTCTCGTTTGCCTGCAGCATATAATTTAATAATTTGAGGTTGAAAGGCTATTTGGAAATTTGAAACAAATCCATATATCGCATTGCTTACCTGACTTGAAATACCATAAGCAGCATTAACTACTACACCACTAAAAATATTCAGCAATATATTACTACCACTTTGAGTTACTATAACAGACCCAGCCCCAAGCATTGACCACCCCGAAAAGCTAAAAAGTCTCTTAAATAATCCTTTATCCCAAAACGGAGCATAATCACAACAACAAAACGAACACTTACAATATATATAACTAGCAATCCAACAGATCAGAGAAACGAAACATTTTAGTCCCGCATACAAAATTAACCTATCCACTGAGTTCCCTATTGTCAAAAGATAAACGATGCCTAGACTCATCAAAACTTCAGCTATACTTAGATTAGCATAGATAGACATTCTTTCAAAAGAAATGATACAACCATTATAAGGAACTCTTAATATATGTAAGATAAATGTTAATATGCAAAATTGGAAAACCCAGTTCGCCGCGTACATTCTTTCATCAGGAATATTCATTTGAGAATTAAGAAACCATACCCCCAAAGTTTCCGATACAATTAGTATAAACAATGCCATAAGCATATGGCTGTTCACACTCATACTAAAAACACGTTTCAACTGAACTTGATCATTTCTACCAATTTCATATGATAAGAATCTTTGGACAGAAGCATTCATTGCATGATTCAAAAATGAAAACAAAACAACAATACCACCTATAATATTATAAATACCATAATCAACTTCCCCCAATGCTGCTAGAACTATTCTTACAGTATACAATGATACCAAAATAGTTACAAACATTCTCAAATAAAGATACATAGTATTTTTAGCAATACGTTTATTGTTGACCGATGAGTTTATTTTGTTGTCTGTCATCTTTAGTTGAAGTGATTATACTATTGCGAATAAAATACTACTGTATTATGTCTTCCTGTTGAATTGGTTTATAAACACCATCTTTTGCTTCAAAAATTACAGTCCCCTCCTCAATACATTCAAGCGAATGAAATTGCCCAGCTGGTATCTGTATTGCTAAAAAATCTCCCCCCGCTTTCAAAACAAAAGATTCCAATAATTTCCCATTATCATCATAAAGTTTTTGCAATATAGCTCCTCTCAACACCACTAATGTTTCATTTGTTGATTGATGTCGATGAATGGGTAATACAGTTTTTGGATGTAATGCATTCAACATTCGCTGTGATTTATCTTTATCACTATTACGTAAATCATAACTTACTCTAAGCCGGGGATTAACACTTGCCTCCTTACTCAGCCTATCTAATAGCTGTTTATCTAATTTCATTGTATTTATTATCGATAATTAAATGTTCTAATTTGACATACTATATAATCTAATTTGTGTTGTAATAATAAGATTGTATATCTTAAAAAAGAACTTGAATCATTATTTGTACCTTCGCTGCTGTCACTATCCAACATATTATTCATTATTCCAAGAGAATTTCATCGTATATGACAAACATTTCTTTTCTCAATATTAGAATATTAAAATTAATCGCCACACATTACGAAACAGAAACCATCTTATCTGTATTTTTTTTATACCACTCCACGAACTTTTGTAACCCTTCTCTTAAAGAGGTGTGAGGCTTAAATCCGAAATCATTCTCCAAAGCAGAAGTATCCGCACATGTAACTGGTACATCACCAGGTTGCATCGGTACTAATTCTTTGCGTGTCTCAAAGTCATAGTCGTTGGAAAGCACACCTGCACGAATAAGTTCTTCTTGAAGAATAGTCACAAAATCTAAAAGATTTTCTGGAGAGTTATTACCGATATTATATACTTTATAAGGAGGAATGGGCAACCCATCATCACCATTTTTCTTCTCAGGAGCATACTGCATGATACGAACTATACCTTCTATAATATCGTCTATATAAGTAAAGTCACGCTTACAATTACCATAATTAAAAATCTGAATGGTCTCACCCTTCAAAAGTTTGTTGGTAAAGCTAAAGTAAGCCATATCGGGACGGCCACAGGGACCATAAACGGTAAAGAACCGCAAACCTGTACTTGGTATGTTATAAAGCTTACTGTAAGCATGAGCCATTAGTTCATTACTCTTTTTAGTAGCAGCGTAAAGTGATACTGGATTATCCACCTTATCATCGGTACTATAAGGCACTTTCTTATTGCTTCCATATACACTACTGGAAGATGCATATACCAAGTGCTCGACACCATAATGACGACAGGCTTCTAAGATGTTATAAAATCCAATAAGGTTACTTTCAATATAGGCATCAGGGTTAGTGATGCTATAACGTACCCCAGCTTGAGCAGCAAGGTTCACTACTACCTGCGGATGGTAGTTAGTGAAAATGGACTCAACGATCTCCTTGTTAGCAATGCTGTCTTTAATGAAAACAAATCTGTCACCATAAGCAGACAATTCTTGCAAGCGTTCATATTTTAAACGTACATCATAGTATTCGGTAATACTATCAATACCGATAACCTTCACGCTATCAAATTCATTCAGCAAGCGTTTTACCAAATTGGCTCCGATAAAACCGGCTGCACCAGTCACCAAAACCACTTTATTCGCTAAACTAACATTGTATGTCACCATAAAGTTAATCTCTTTGGAAAATGTCACGGGTATATACCTTGTCTTTCACATCATCCAGACAAGAATCGTAGCGGTTGGCGATGATGGCCTGACTTATTTCCTTGAATTTGATCAGGTTATTGACCACTTGGCTACCAAAGAATGTTTCACCATCCTGCATAGCAGGCTCGTAAATTACAATAGTAGCGCCCTTCGCCTTGATACGTTTCATAATCCCCTGAATGGCACTTTGACGGAAGTTGTCAGAATTGGACTTCATGGTCAGACGATATACACCAATGGTTATTTTTTGCTCTTTCTGGGCATCCCATGAACAGGAGGCAGTATAATACCCCGCTTTACGCAGCACTTGATCTGCTATGAAGTCTTTTCTTGTACGGTTACTTTCGACAATAGCACTCATCATGTTCTGAGGTACATCCTGATAGTTAGCCAAGAGTTGTTTCGTGTCTTTAGGCAGACAATAACCGCCATAACCAAACGATGGATTATTATAATGTGTTCCAATACGAGGATCAAGACCAACACCCTGTATGATTGACTGGGAATCCAGACCTTTCATCTCTGCATAAGTATCCAATTCATTAAAATAACTGACACGCAAAGCGAGATAGGTATTAGCAAACAGTTTGACAGCTTCCGCCTCCTTTATTCCCATAAAAAGTGTAGGAATATCTTCCTTGATTGCACCTTCCTGAAGCAATGCTGCGAAAGTATGCGCAGCTTTCCCTAGGGCGGGAACATCAGCAATGGACTTAATTGCTTCGTTTTCCTCGTCAAACTGCTCGCCATCAATCAGTTTTGGATAGCCAACAATGATACGACTTGGATATAAGTTATCATAAAGAGCCATACTCTCACGAAGAAACTCCGGAGAAAAAAGCAGGTTAAGCTTCCTGACTCCCTTACGGGCATACTTCAAATAAAGTCCCCGGCAATATCCAACAGGAATAGTAGACTTGATTACCATTACCGCATCAGGATTGACACTTAAAACCAGGTCAATGACATCCTCTATATGATGGGTATCGAAATAATTCTTCACAGGATCATAGTTAGTAGGAGCCGCAATGACCACAAAATCAGCGTCACTGTATGCCTTGGCACCGTCAAGCGTGGCGGTTAGATTCAATGCCTTTTCAGACAAATACTTCTCTATATACTCATCCTGAATAGGTGATTGTTTACGATTGAGCATATCTACTTTCTCGGGAATCACATCGACTGCCGTCACCTGGTGATGTTGCGACAAAAGCGTTGCTATGCTAAGACCAACATAGCCGGTACCTGCAACAGCAATCTTCAAATCTTTTGTATCCATTGTTGATTTATGTTAGTGTTATAGATTATTCCGGTTGCTTATCCAGAACTTCAAATCGAGGTGAATTCTTGGATTTAAACTCAGGTACCACTTTCTTCATCAGCTTCACTGTATCCATGATCTTTACCGTACGGGATAGATTCTCAAACTCTGTATAAGTATCAAGGATATCAGCATATTCATAGTGACGTACCTTAGCTATCATTATCTTCTTATTCTCGGTAGGAATCGTATTCTCCTTATCACTCAGGACTTCTTCATAAAGCTTCTCACCGGGACGCAAGCCCGTAAACTTGATCTCAATATCTTCACCGGGACGATAACCGGCAAGTTCAATCATACGGGTAGCCAAATCAACAATCTTCACGGCCTTTCCCATCTCAAAAACAAAAATCTCATTGCCTTCACCCATCGTAGCAGCCTCCATTACCAGACGGCAAGCTTCGGGAATAGTCATAAAGAAACGGATGATATCAGGATGAGTCACTGTGACGGGACCACCATTCTCGATCTGTTCTTTAAAACGGGGAATTACAGAACCGTTACTACCCAAGACGTTACCAAAGCGGGTAGTGATAAATTTGGTATGTCCTTTCACTTTTCCCTCACGGATAGCGCAGCCCAGGCTCTGCACATAGATTTCAGCTAAACGTTTCGAGCATCCCATGACATTAGTAGGATTCACAGCCTTATCGGTAGAAACCATGATCATCTTCTCAGCTCCGTATTCCACTGCCATATCAGCAACCTGACGGGAACCGACAACATTGACCAATACAGCTTCACAAGGATTTTCCTCCATTAACGGAACATGCTTATAAGCAGCGGCGTGAAAGATTATCTGAGGCTGATAGATATCGAACACCATACGAAGACGTTCTTTTACACGGACATCTCCAATGACAGGAACAAAATCAAGACCGGGATAATTCTTCTCAAATTCAAGACGGACATTATGCAAAGGAGACTCAGCGGAATCAAACATAATCAGTTTCTTAATGTTCATCTGAGCCAGTTGCCGGCAAAGCTCGCTACCAATACTACCGGCAGCTCCTGTCACCAACACAACCTTGCCACAAAACTCAGTCATCACCTCCTCCATATTAATATGAATTTCTGAGCGACCCAGCAAATCCTCAATCTTGATAGGACGTACCCACTGGTGGAAACTCCCATTTTCGTCAGCCTCACTAATACTCGGAGCTATCAATGTTTTCAACCCGTTTCTTTTACAATACTGAAGCAAACGTCCTTCCTCTTCACGAGTATTCTCATAGCGGGCAAACAAGATGCCTCCGATACATTTCTTATGAATCAGCTTATTGAAGCACTCTTCATCTTTAAAAGAATAAACAGAAAGATCAGCCACACGTCGAATAGAATTACCTGTTCCATAAATACAAAAGCCTACCACCTTATAATGAGAACTATTCAATAAGCGGACTTTCAATGCCACACTCTTATCATCAATGCCATAAATCAGAATACGCATATTCTTTTTATTTAGTACATTCAGCAAGAATTCATAAACAATAATCAACTGCATACGAAACCCAACCATGACAATAAAAGTAAGCATAGCGTCAAACAGTACAAAAATTATTTTCTGACTGTTATGTAATCCCGTTTGTGGCAAGAGAAACCAAATGACAACGGCTATGCAAACAGCCTTTATGAGTACACTTCCCGCCAACCTCCATAATTCCTTCAACTGGGAAAAACGGATCGTATTACGATAAGTATGAAATAGAGTAGCCCCCAAAACACTCGATATAACTGAAACCGCCAAGATATGGAAAAGCGAAACTATTTCTTTGGAAGTTTCCGTAATATAATGAATGCCAATAAATGACACCCAAGTACACAGTAAAGCAATGAATGTATCGATACCCAACACAATCCAATAGCTAAAGTAGTTTTTCTGCAAATAGTGAATAAAACGGTCAAATGCGTGTTTCATAATTTAAATCCCCCAATTAATTATCATATATTCTTATAACGTTGATTATAAACAACTAGAATAATAGTATATAATCGTACATAATTATATTATTTCTATCAAATCAGGATTTACTTCTACACCCACCGAAAAGAAATTAGGCAGTTCGACAAGAAGACGTTTGACTTTAGAACCACGAGTAGTAAGCAGACGGCCTTCATAACCTTCAAAAGGACCTCCAATAATACGGATCATACGACCATACATTGTATCGCTTATCTCTTCAGGTAAATAATATTTAGGATTTTCCGAACCTCGGACAGCACGTATAAAACGCTCCATATCCAAATCGGCAACCATCATAGGCTGACAATAACCGCCACCTTTCTGATAACGATATTGAAGGGTCGGTATTTTACGAACAAACATATCTAGAACTTCTCTTGTATCGTGGATAAAAAGCAGGTCCTGCATAAACGGTACTTCTTCACGGATTCGTTTACCATTTTTCAACTTTAACCGCCATTGCATAGGAGTAAATACTTCTAGATGTTCATCACTGAGCTGTTTATAAGCAGGCAATTTTGCATTGGGACGTTTGAGGTCACGCATTACATACCAATGCATCCGTTGTTCATTCTTCAGAAGCGCCATAAAACCTCAAGACAATTATCCTAGTCCTGCCCGATCATATATAGAACTATATATCAAGCAGTTACAATCAAATTCTACAAAAATAAGAGATTCCTCCCCGTTATTATCAGACTGTTTCATCTTCACCATACAAGATGCATTCAAGGTCTATTTACAACCTTACTTCTTATTTCTCTCTATAAGAGAAATACTAACGGGCACAAAGGTACGTAATTTATTGGAAATAACAGCATAAAACAGATGTAATTTTGGGTAATTGCTTCTTCTAGAGAAGGATTTACTTAACAAATGTTTAATTATCATTAATTATATAATGATTGTAATTATCTGATATCTAAGTTGTTAAATTAAAACTTACACCCTATTATTTATCTTATAGAGAGAACTATATTTTGCTAAACAAATTTAGTTTATATCAATATTATCCCTTCTTGTAGTTTCTCTTTAATAGCTAGTGCGATATCATTATAGAATTAAGAATGATATATAATGACTATTAAACCGTTCCGAATTCCCGTTTTACTTTGTTATACCCTTGCTTTAGGAAAGTTTTAATATGCAAAAAAAATAACAGTAAACCATACATATCCTTTGATACATATTTCCGATTTACAGTTTCATGGCTATATTGTAGATTATCTCATCTCTACAATGACTTAAGAATAAGACTGTTCGCCTTGTCTACCAAAGAAGCATCCAATGAGGCTAGATAAATGCGAGTAGTGTTCTCCGAGTCATGTCCCATAGCTTCACTGATAACAGACAAGGAGATATTTTTACTTTTGGCAATACTAGCCCAGGCGTGGCGGGCAACATATGTAGTTAAAGGTATGGATAATCCTAACTGCATCCCAAGTCTCTTCAGTTTTAGATTCACCAAATGGGCAGTTTTTTTATACTGTTTCCTTCCGTCCACTTCCATATCTCGTATAATAGGTAGTAGGTAAGGGCTCCCCTGAGTATCATACTTGTTAATTATTTCTTGCATTGGCTTCTCCCATTTGATGAACAACTGTTGCCCTGTCTTCTGTCGGCGATAAGACAAAATACCATTCTGCAAGTCTTTCTTTCTCAAAAAAGCCATATCAATGAATGACATACCACGCGTGTAAAAAGAAAACATAAATATATCCCTTGCATAAGCCAGAGAAGGACTCTTTGTTAAATCAAGCTCCCTCAAACGGCGAATCTCCTCTAACGGAATAGCACGTTTAACCGTCTTGTCTATCCCTGTATATACATATTTAAAAGGACTTCGCTGAACCGTCAAGCCCTTCTCCACAGCACGATTATAAATAGCCCGAAGATTCCGCATATAATAAGAGGTGGTATTCGGACAAATACCAGTAGATTTTAAAAAGCTCTCATATTTCATCATCAAACTGGAATCAACTTCTTCCAACAGGACATCTTTCCCTTTACGGAAACGTATGAAGCTGTTTAATGTAGTCATATAAGTTTCAGCAGTACGGTGTTTCCCGACTTGATTTAACTCTTTGATAAGATTTAGAGTAAAGGATACAAAACCATTATTCTCTGTGGATGCACAATAAAGCTCCACCAGACTATCCGAAGTATAAGCAATGCCTGAACGCTCAAGACGGGTAATAATATTCTTCAGCCTTACACTATCCTCCAACAGAGAATTTTTCAAAGAAAGCAAGTAATCTCTCCGACTTTCACTGGTTACCGAAGACAGAACAACCTCCGAATGTACCGCGTCCCATTCCGCAGGAAACAACTTGTATCCGGTATGTATTTGTCTTACTATACGTTTATGAATCACTTGATAGAAAAGTGTACCTTCTTTCGTAGCAACGGAAGATGCACGGAATTTTACTTTTACTGTTGCCATACAAAATTATTTCTCAAAATCAATATAACCAAACGTAAACTCATAGATATTGAATGATCCGAATAAAACGTTTTATCCGAATTTTACAATAACCACTCTCTATAATTCACATTCCACTATTTCTTCACTACAGAACATACAATTATCGAAATAACTTGCCGCTTTACCTTATTTTAATAACTAATTCTTATTTTTTATGCAATATGTAACACTATCAGCGCTTAACAACAACACCACTAAATGCAAAAATCCCTCAATAATCTACTGATTATCAAGGGATATCCATGTGACCCCGGTGCGATTCAAACGCACGACCTTCAGAACCGGAATCTGACGCTCT
>ENA-OPNB01000876-OPNB01000876.1-human-gut-metagenome-genome-assembly--contig:-NODE-876-length-26551-cov-3.546309_pt1 | contig 26551 bp, 28 predicted proteins | sample MGYA00241528_ERZ501754 | MGnify/ENA primary metagenome ERZ501754 (study PRJEB25962, sample SAMEA2042646) | human gut metagenome | biome: human gut; feature: human-associated habitat; material: faeces... | reverse complement strand
ACACGTCTGATATCACTTTTGATTTTACTAAGGGTAATGAGATGATTATCCACAATAAGCATGCAGAACCTTGGAAGGTTACGGTTGTGGATACAGGACTCAATACGCAAACGGGTGGCCGTATTAAACGAGTAAGGGATTATGTTGGTGATGAAACCTTCATGGTGACTTATGGAGATGCAGTTGGCGATATAAACATAGATGAACTTCTTGCGTACCACAAGGCACATGGGAAAATTGGCACCATGTCCATGTACAACTTTGGACAGACAAAGGGCATCGTTGATGTTGGTGTAGATGGGAATATCAAAGCTTTTAGGGAAAAATCAGATTTTGACGGCGATCTCATCAATATTGGCTATATGGTTTTTGAATCCGCCCTATTTGATTATATCGAAGGTGACAGCACGATTTTTGAAAAGGAGCCGTTGACACAATTGGTAGAAGATGGTCAACTTGCCGGATATGTTCATAAAGGCTTTTGGCAGTGTATGGATACCTTAAGAGAAAAACAGAAGTTAGAGAAACTGTGGGCAAACGGAGAAGCACCTTGGAAGATTTGGGAGGACTAAATGAATTTCGATTTGAGTTTCTATAAAGGAAAAAAGGTGTTCGTTACCGGTCACACGGGCTTTAAAGGCTCCTGGCTCTGTAAGATGCTGGCGAACGCTGGGGCGATTGTGACAGGTTACTCTCTGAATCCCCCAACGGATCCGTCGCTGTTTGAGATTGCAGCGATTGAGCAGGATGTTCACTCTGTTATTGGTGATATCCGGGACTATCCGGCGCTGAAGGCGGCGTTTGATGAGGCACAGCCGGAGATTGTATTGCATCTGGCTGCGCAGCCTATCGTTCGCGACAGCTATAAAGACCCTGCCTATACCTATGAGACCAATGTCATGGGTACAGTAAACATTCTTGAGTGTGTCCGTAACAGCAGCTGTGTGAGATCATTCTTGAATGTGACCACGGACAAGGTTTATCTGAACAAGGAATGGGCATGGGGCTATCGTGAAAATGAGGAGTTGGATGGATATGACCCCTACTCCAACTCCAAGTCCTGCTCGGAACTGGTGACGCATTCCTACAAGAACAGTTTCTTTGCGGATGGTCGTGTTGCGATTTCCACGGCTCGGGCTGGCAATGTCATCGGTGGCGGCGACTTCGCCAACGACCGTATCATCCCAGACTGCATCCGGGCAGCGATGAAACATGATGACATCGTGGTACGCAATCCGTTCTCTACTCGACCCTACCAGCATGTTTTAGAGCCGTTGTATGCTTATCTCATGATTGCGGCGATGCAGTATAAGGACGGTAAATACGCTGGGTATTATAACGTCGGCCCGGACGATGTAGATTGCTTCCAGACCGGCGCACTGGTTGATCTGTTCGTCAGCAAGTGGGGCGACGGTATGAAGTGGGTGAACCGCTATGACGGTGGTCCCCATGAAGCGAACTTCCTGAAGCTAGACTGCTCCAAGCTGAAGACGACCTTTGGCTGGAAGCCCCATTGGAATCTGGATACTGCCATTGAGATGGTAGTGGAGTGGAGCAAGTGCTGGGCTGATGGTGGCGATATCCGGGCTTGCATGGATGAGCAGATTAATAGTTTTTTGAGATCGTAAAAGGGGAAAATATGGAGAATATACTAGTGACTGGAGCAGCTGGCTTTATAGGTTCAAAGTTGGTTGCTGAATTGATAAAACAGCAGCATAAGGTTTATGCGTTGATTGAAAAAGGCGACTCAATGAGTCGAGAAAAATTACACGCTATTGATTCAAATATAGAAATAATTGATGATTCGCAGCATATGCTACGAAATGCAACTGCATATCCGGCGTTTGATAGAATCTTTCATCTTGCGACAGTGGGTGTCAGGCCAGACTTTAATGATATTAGTCTGATTTGTGACGTCAATATAAAGCTGGGATGTCAGCTGGTAGATTTCGCTAAAGAAAATCGTAGCGGCGTTCTCGTGAACTTTGGCTCTTGCTTTGAATATGGAGACCACGGAGATGTTCTTTTGATGGAAGACATGGATTGTCGTCCAGAGTCGCTATATGCGATTTCAAAAAACGCATCTACGAATCTTGTTACGGGCTATGCACAAACTCAGGATGTCAACATGATAACTGTGAGGCCGTTTGGCGTATTCGGTGAAGGGGAAGGCCCGACAAGATTGGCACCCTCAATCATTGCTAGTTGCATGAAGGGAGAGAAGGTTAAGACTACTCCCGGGGAACAGATAAGGGATTTTGTAAATGTGAAAGACCTTGTAAAGGCGATTATCTGCCTCTCCGAATCGGAGTATAAACCTTACGAGATTTACAATATTTGTTCTGATAATCCCGTCAGTGTTAGGGATTTCATTCTGGAAATTGTCGATATCTGTGGTTTTGATGTATCGCTCGTAGACTTCGGTAGTATTCCGTATAGAAAAAACGAAGCAATGGTATTTGCTGGAGACAATAAAAAGCTTCAGAGTGTAATTCAATATCCTTTCCCTCGTAATCACAGGGATGGGATACTTGATATTTACAACGCCTTGAAAACAGAGGATTAAGAATTATGGCATTTGAATTCAAGAAAACAAAGATTGCAGGTATCCTTGTAATTCAGCCACATATGTATCCGGATGATCGTGGTTTATATAAGAAATGCTATGAGAGAAACATATTCGCGGAAAATGGCATAACCTGTTCCTTTACCGAGTCGAGCGATTTGTATTCGAAAAAGGGCGCATTGAGAGGCTTACATTACCAAACTGTTGATTCTCAAGCAAAGCTCATTCATGTGATATCGGGTGTGTTGTTTGATGTGGCTTTAGATTTGAGAGAGAATTCCTCAACTTTCGGGGAATACCACACAGAACTTCTTAAAGCAGAAGATAACAAGGTCATTTTTATTCCAGAGGGCTTTGCACATGGTTTTATAGCATTGACTGACAATACTGTATTTTCCTACCAGTGTTCCGGCAGCTATGTTCCAGAAGCATGTGGCGGTATCAGGTGGGATGATCCGGAGTTAAATATTCCCTGGCCATTAAAAGAATATGGCGTGGAAAAGGTAATTGCAACAGAAAAAGATAAAAACTGGCCAACATTGTCAGAATATAAGCTCAGAAATGGGATCAAATAAGCAGAAAGAAAAGGAGAAGGAATCGATGGACATATTATATTCAAGCAGTGATAGTTATGCTTTTTTGACAGGGATATCGATTCTTTCACTATTGGAAAACAATAAGTCCTGTGGCAGGATACATATCTATATAATGGATAATCATATCTCGGCGGAAAACAAAGATAAGCTGGTGGAGGTAGTGAACAACTACGGAAGGCAGATATCTTTTGTTCCGATGCCTGATATGAAAGAACTTACAGGTCAGGAAATAGATACAAGGAGATGGAATATTAGTACATTTGGCCGGCTATATATGGCAAGCGCATTGCCAGAAACTGTCCACAAGGTGCTGAATATTGATTGTGATACCATCATTGTAGATTCCATAGAGCCGCTCTGGAATACAGATATGAGTGGTAAAGTCTTTGGCGGAATGCTGGAGTGCATTAATGATCGATATAGAAGGAATGTTGGGAAAACCAGTGGCGATTACTATATAAATGGAGGCATTGTCTTCCTGAATCTGGACGAAGTACGTGCTGGAGACTACGAAAAAAAGTTTACAGACTATATTACAAAATATGGAAGCAGTTTGGCGTATCTGGATCAGGATGTTTTGAATGGCGTTGTTGAGCAGGATAAGATAGTAAAGCTACCGATGCGGTACAATGTCCTGTCGATCTATTATTATGCAACCTATGAACAAATTCGGCAAATCCGTCGGTCTAAAACGGCATTCTACAGCAAAGAGGAATATGAGCAGGCTGTCAAAAACCCTGGTCTCGTTCACTTCACGACCTGTTTCCTGGATGGCCTGAGACCTTGGATCAAAGGAAATCAGCATCCGTATCTGCAGCAGTTCCTTGAGTATAAGGGAATGTCTCCATGGAAGGATGTGCCCCTTCAGGAGGACAAACGCAGCGGTTTAGTTAAGCTAAGAACCGCCGTGATTCGTAAAGCACCGCGCTTCGCGTTGTGCGAAGTTGCCTCCATTTTGCATGGAGTCATTATTCCAGAAAAGAACTATAGACGAATGAAACAGAAAGTAAAAGAGTGATTAAGATGGCCGAGTTTAGTATTATTGTACCGATATATAGAGTGGAGAAGTACCTTAACAAATGCGTTGACAGTGTATTGTGCCAGACATTCAACGATTTTGAATTGATTCTCGTTGATGATGGCTCGCCGGACAGATGCGGCCAGATCTGTGATAGCTATGAAAGTGCTGACTCACGAATAAAGGCTGTTCATAAGGATAATGGAGGCCTGTCAAGTGCTAGAAATGCTGGGCTTGATATTGCAACAGGTAAATACATTGTTTTTCTAGATAGTGATGATTATTGGGACGATAATACAGCCTTAGAGCATATTCATAAGAATCTGGCTGAAACAGACGCGGACCTGCTTGTGTTTCCAGCCAAACGTTTCTATGAAGATGATAATAAGTTTACATATATTCTCGGAATGGATGTTGACAGGGATAAAGTAATTGATCTGGACACCAATAGAGCTATTAATTATCTACTCGAAAACAATATTTATCGTGCGGCTGCATGGAACAAGGTAGTAAAGAAAAGAATTATTGATGAACACAATATGAGGTTTAAAGAGGGATACTTAAGCGAAGATATGGATTGGTGCGGGGATTTGCTACTATATAGCAACCGATTTGATTTCTATGAAAATCCCCTCTATGTATATCGTCAGCAACGAAGCGGCTCAATTACTGCAGGGAAGAACGAAAAGCTTGTCTCCGATAAGCTATTTATGTGTCAAAAAGGATATAGGCAGGCAATGACCTTACAGGAAGAGGATAAGGATAAAGCTGATCTACTAGCGGGTTATTATGCGTATGAGTATTCTGTTCTTCTTGGAGTATCTGGAGGAATAAAGAACAGAGATTTGCTTACCGGAATAAAGAGTTTAGAAAAATTACTGGATTATGATGTCTGTCGAAAAGTTCAGAAAGTAAATCAGTTAAAGAGAATAGCGGGCTTTTCTTTAACCAGAATGGCTCTGTGTTTCTTTGTAAGAATTAAGAAATAGGAGAGTGGTTATGAAAAAGGCTTCGGTTATAACGATGCATAGGATTTACAACTATGGATCAGTGCTTCAGTCCTATGCAACACAGAGAATTTTAGAAGAAGCAGGATTGCAATGTGAGATATTGGACTACATATCCCCATATCGTGCTAAGAAACCGCTATTCCTTGAGTATCCTCCTAGGCTTGAAGGCAAAAAGGTTAAAAAAATACTGTATTATGCGGCAAAAATTCCTTCATTTGTAATAAAGGATATTACCTTTGGCGGATTCATTAAGAAGTATCTAAAATTGAGCCCAAAACAGTATATTACGAATGAAGATATACTTAAAAACCCTCCAAAAGCTGATATATATATAACTGGAAGTGACCAGGTCTGGAATAGCAAATATAACCACGGTGTAGATCCAAGCTATTATCTAAATTATGCTCAGCCGGGGTCAAAGAAGATGGCGTTTGTTTCCAGCTTTGGACGAAGTGAGTTGTCGAAAGAAGAATCAGATATAGTGGAACCCATGCTCAAGGAGTATGATAATATCTCAGTAAGAGAGGATTCTGCTGCAGACATACTTGCTGGAATGGGTATAGGCAGTGAAGTGTTGATTGATCCGACACTTCAAGTAAGAAAAGAGGATTGGTTGAGTTTAGCAAGCCCTCTTCTCGTTAAGCAACGATACCTCTTGTTGTTTTTGCTTTACAATGAGGATAATGGCGCAACAGAATATGCTCAAAGAGTGGCGAAGGATAAAGGACTTAAGGTTGTAAAACTATCTTGGGAATTAAAGAAGCCAGCTGGGGTCGATTATTTGTTTACCCATAGGAAGCCGCAGGACTTTCTTAGTTTATTTGCAAATGCAGACTTTATCGTAACAAATTCTTTCCATGGTGTGGCTTTTTCAATTAACTTGAATCGTGAATTTGCTTTTGTGCCGAGAAGCGAATTTAATGGAAGAATTGAGAGCTTACTTAGGTTGACGAACCTCGAATGCAGAAAGGTGAGCGACCTTAATGATATCAGTTTGCCGAATACAAAAGTAGAATACGATAAGGTTAATGAGATACTCCAACGAGAAAGGAACAAGGCTAAACAGTACTTGTTGTCGGTGATTAGAAAATGAAAAAAGTAAATAGTACTGTTCCCGTAATCGAGGGGGGGCAGAGCAAAAAATCATACATTGAAACTTTGAGGGCAATCGCAACCCTTGCAGTTGTTTTTTTGCATATCAACATGACTCTTGTTGCAAACTATTCTGCGAACGAAATCGGAGTTTTGAACTATGTGATTTTCAATGACTATTACATTCTTGTTAAGTGGGCGGTTCCTTGTTTCATAATGATTTCGGGGGCGTTGCTGCTTAATCCGGAGAGACATGTAGGCTATTGTAAAATCGCAAAATACATTAAGAGAATGGCCGGTGTTCTATTAACCTTTGGAGTCGCCTATGCGTTCATGGAATTGGTTTTCTCTGAAAAGAGTGTTTCAATTGGTATGGTGGTTAGAGCGTTTTTCAACACTCTTCAGGGAAAGTCGTGGTCGCATATGTGGTATATCTATATGTTGATAGGATTGTACTTGATCACTGTCCCGCTTCGATATATTGTTGAAAGGGTATCAAACCAAGAATTGGAAATGATAGTGTTAACACTATCGATTGGTGTTTTCTTAATTCCGAGCATAAATACCATATTGGGTATTTCGCTTGAGAACTATATGCTTATTAGTGAATACATCGTATGGTATTTGTTGGGCTACTATCTTTCGGTCAGTGAAAGAAGGATGCTGAAATATGCAGTGCCTGGAGCTATTGTATCCGCAGTCATAATGGTTGTGGCGGAGAGTGTGACTCTCTTTCATACAGCTGAATGCTTTTCCTTAAATCACCAAACTAAAAATATTTTTACCCTCGTGTTCGGTGCTTCAGTTTTTGTAATCATTAAAGAGTGCTGTAAAGGTGGGAACAATGATAAGCTTCACAAAATCAGAGATATAATATGCTTAAACAGTTTTGCTATCTATCTGATTCATCCTTTCTGGATCAATCTGTTCTTTAAGGTTTTTAAGATTACACCGATTAGTTTTCCGATTTATATTGGAATCCCGGTATTGTTTTTTGTTGTATTTATAATGAGTTTATTATCAGGAGCTATCGTAAGAAAGATTCCGCTAATCAGAGAAATTCTGTAATGATACAGTTAGGGAAGAGGAGATAAAATGAAGACGACAGTAGTACTTACTACATATAATGGTTCTAAATATCTCATGCCGTTGTTGGATTCGTTGAGATGCCAAAGTAAAAAGATTGATGAAGTGCTGATTTGTGACGATGGATCAACAGATGGTACTAGAGAAATTGTGTCTGAGTATATAGTTAAGTATGATCTGCGCGGATGGATTAAATGTTGGAATAGCACAAACTACGGTTGGATGAAAAACTTCAGAATTGGTATCCAAAGAGCAGAGGGGGATATTATTTTTCCATGTGATCAAGATGATATCTGGGATAAGGATAAAGTCAAAAAGATGACAACGGTTATGGAAGAAAATCCGGAGATACTGTTACTATCATCGGATTATAAGCCATTATATGAGGATGGCGGCCATAAAGTAGATGACTTGACAGAAATAAAGGGCGATAGAGTAGAAAAAATAGAATTTGATACTCGATTTTCGATACATGAACGTCCGGGGTGTGTCATGGCTATACGAAAAAGCCTTGTCAATATGACAAAAGAATTATGGAAGGATTGGTATCCTCATGATGCGTTTTTATGGACAACTGCCTGTGTGCTAAATGGATGCTATTTACTTCATGAGCCATTGATACAGTATCGAAGACATGATTCCAATGCATCAACTGGATCTCAACATATTGCAAATGCTCAAGTTAAGTCACTAGATCGCACACTAAATATTGTGGAATGGTGTCTTACTTGTAATAGTGTTTCAAAAAAAGAAGAGAGAATACTCTGCAAGTATCAAAATTATGCGCTGATGAGAAAAGAATTCATTGAAAAGAAAAGAATTATCAACTGGTTTAAGCTGATTCCGTATGCTGGATTTTATAGATCCTTTCGCCAACAGTTAGGTGATTGGTATTATGTGATAAAGAGGTGATTAACATGAATGCGAAAATATCAGTCGTAGTGCCCGTTTATAAGATTGAAGAAGTGCTATTAAGACGATGCCTGCAGTCACTTTGCAATCAAACTTGTGCTGATGCTGAATTCATTATTGTAGATGATGGATCACCGGATAATTGCGGCGCAATTTGTGATGAGTATTCAATCAAAGATTCCAGAATGCACACGATTCATACGGAAAATAAAGGGGTATCCAATGCGAGAAATGTAGGTATTGCAAATTCTTCAGCTGAGTATATTTTGTTTGTTGATGGTGACGATTTTGTTGAGGATGATTTGTGTGAGAATTGTTTGAATGCTATGGAAGAATCAGATGTTGATATTCTGTTCTTTATGCATGTCACTACCAGAAATCCTGATCTTATCGTTCCGGAGACTAATAAAGTAATTCACCTTAGTCATGAAGAAATTGAAAAAATTAGGATTTCGGTGATTGCTCAGTCAGATCCATTTGCGGGATACTGGGTTGGTCCGCCTTGGGGAAAAGTGTTTAGGAGAAGTGTTATAGACAAATACAATCTTGAGTATGTAGTAGGATTACGAAAGAGCCAAGATAGAGTGTTTGTATTGGACTATCTATTTAAGGCGAATACAGCCGCATTGTATTCGTATTGTGGGTATCACTATGTATCAAATGAACAATCTATTTGTCACCGATACAATAAAAACATTGTTTCTATCTTGGAAAAAGCCCAAGAAGAATTTAAATTAAGAGTTCAGCAAGAACGGGCGCATACCAAAGATTATCAAGCTGCATTGAATACAATGAACCTTATTTTCTTAAGCGAATATTTGACTTTGAATTATGCTAATAAAGATAACCCAGAAGGCCTTAACAACAGAGTAGGTGCTTTGAGAGAAGTTGTGAAAAAGGAAGAGTATGTTAATGCGTTGCGGTATGGAAAAATGGATAACATAGGGCGCAAGAAGCGAATTATGCTGTATTTGTTAAGATTCAGATTATATAAAGTTGCTCTGCGGATTGGAGAATTGCTTAATAAATAACTAAGCGGGAGATAGGTATGAAAATAAAAACAAGTGAATTTAATAGTGTTGCATTAGCTTTGTTGATATTTTCTGGATTAGTGGGTTACTTATTTCAGTATTTAGGAATAGCAACATCCTTTTTGACTGTAAATATGTTAGTAGTATTTGTTGCAGTATTGCTTAGCATATTTCACCGATTTGGGGAAAAAAATCATAATATAAAAATGAAAGAACTACTTTTTATAGTTTATCTATCAATGGTAGTCATTTGGAGTATATACATAAAAAAGTCTGATTATACTCTTTTGAAATACTTTGTGTATGTTTTATCGGGTGCCATTATTGTAAGTGGTGACTTTAATATAGAATTGGTTTTACGAATGCTGACGTATTCGACAATAATTTTTGTACCAGTTTATAGCAAAGTATTTGCACTCACGTTTGTAACACTAAATCAAGCCAATATGGGGACCATGTATAAGATACTAAACCTAGTACTTGCAGGAATTATTCATTTTTTTTACTTTAGAAAAGAATGTTCTAAAAAAATATGGATAGGTTATATAGGTTGCTTGATTCTACTTGTGGGTTTAGTGACAAAGGCTAATCGAGGAGTTGTGTTGAGTGTCGTGTTTGCCTTTGCAGTGTGTATTTTGAATCATACATCAAGTAAATCTAGTTATAAGACTCAGAATATAAAAAAAAGACTGAAGTTCTTTACAATACTTATACTATCATCAGTTCTTGTTTTAAATATGAATGAAATTATTACAGGACTCTATGGACTGTGGAGTACTATTTCTCAGAATGTACCAAGTTTTTTGGTCAAGATGAATAAGTATATTTTGCTTAATGATACTTCAAATGGAAGAACTGAAGTTTTTGATTTAGCTGTTAGTATTATCAGAGAGCATCCCCTGTTCGGAATAGGTATTGAAAACTTTGGTAAATATTTCGAAGTTAACTATCCACACAATTTTATACTCCAATTATGGTTGGAGGGCGGTGTATTTTTCTTAATTGTGCCTGTTATCAGTTCTGTATATTTGGTTAAAGAAGTAATGATGTGTGTTGTTGGCGAAAAAACAATAGAAGCAACCCTGATATTTATGATGCTACTAGCTATTCCTCGATTTTTATTAAGCCTTGATATTTGGACATATTATGAGTTCTGGATTCCTATTTTTTACGTTGTAGCAAATTATAAGTATATTCAATGCAATTCAAGAACAATTATTGGCAGTGCAACAAAGATTGAGCGATAGATTGGGTTTGGCTTGATAATATAGTTATGACATCTGATTTGCTTACCGAAAGGAGTTGGAAGTGGTTTTAATGAATAAGATTACGAAAAATTACTTGTACAATGTCGTGTATCAAGTTCTAATAATAATTATTCCGCTAATTACTGCGCCATATATATCAAGAGTATTAGGCCCAGAGCCTTTAGGAATACATTCATATACTTACTCGGTTGCATCTTATTTTTTGATGTTTGCAATGCTAGGGGTTGCAAACTACGGAAATAGATCAATTGCACGAGTGCGTGATGATAAAACGAAGCTTTCAAATGTATTTTCCTCAATCTTTGGATTGCAATGTTTTACTGCAATTATGGCAACTGTTTGCTATGTGTTATATGTTGTTTTTATTGACAATAGATATATAAACATTGCATTGTTACAAACCATTTACGTCCTTTCAGGATTATTCGATATAAGTTGGTTTTTCTTTGGACTAGAAGAATTTAAAATTACAGTTACAAGAAATATTGTTATCCGTGTATCAAGCTTAGTGCTGATTTTTTTGCTTGTAAAAAGTGAAGCTGACTTATGGAAATATACGTTGATTGTTGTAGGCAGTGCATTTTTTTCACAGATATATTTGTGGAAATATATCCGTAAATATGTCGATTGCATGGTATTTCCTGGATTTAGAATCATATTTGAAAATCTTCTTCCTGAAATCACGCTATTTATTCCAGTGATAGCGGTTAATGTTTATAAAGTAATGGATAAAATCATGCTCGGTAATATGTCAGCTATTGAACAAGTTGGGTATTATCAGAATGCTGAGAAAATAGTTGTGATTCCTATGGGAGTTATTACAGCGTTGGGGACTGTAATGCTACCAAGAATGACTAATATTTATCAAAATAAGCAAGAAACAAGGGCTCAAAAATACATGGAAACGTCAATGCTTTTTGCTATGTGGTTAGCTTTTGCAATGATGTTTGGTCTTGCTGGAATAGCAAAAGAATTCGTACCTATTTTTCTCGGGAAAAAATACATTGAAAGTGGCAATATATTATTTATTTTAGCATTTACCATATTGTTTATGTCATGGGCTAATGTGGTTCGAACACAATATCTAATTCCTAAAGGCAAAGACAAGCAATATATTGTTTCAGTTTGCTTTGGCGCAGTCGTAAATCTAGCTGTTAATTTTGTACTTATACCTAAATTAGGAGCAGTGGGCGCCGCCTACGCGACTGTATTGGCAGAAGCGAGTGTTTGTATTGTTCAAACTGTTTATACATTGAAGGATATTGATACGCTCAAATATATAAGAATGGGGATTCCGTTTCTATGCATTGGTATATTAATGTTTATTTCAATGAAGAGTGTTGGTGCAATAGTAAGTGGAGAAGTATTTAGAGTTATTCTGATGTTTTTGACCGGTTTTGCCATTTATGTCGGTGGATCTATTGTTTTGATTATCGTGAAACCTTTGGCTTTCGGAGAGCTAGGTAATGAGATAAAAAAGGTTTTGAAAAGGGGAAAACGTACATGATTCAATCAAAGAGTGAACTAACAGCATATATTAAGAAGGACTTACAAGCGCTGGGTTGCTATCCTGTTTCACTAAAACTACGAATTGCCTCTATATTTACTCCGTGTATTTGGAAGTTTCAGATTAAACTAAGAAAGCTCGAATATGCGGCAAATTGTAAAAAAAATAATATAATACAGAAGGCAATTTTCTATATTCGCTATCAGAGGTTTATAAATTATGGGCTTAAGTTGGGATTTAGCGTTCCACTGAACGTATTTGGTGCTGGGCTATGTTTGTGTCATGCTGGAACTATAGTAATCAATCCTCATACAAGAGCCGGAGTTAATTGTCGTATTCATGCCGGAGTGAATATTGGGAACTCTTCTCAGTTGGGAGAAAATTGGGTCCCTGATAATGTTCCAACTATTGGTGATAATGTATATATCGGTCCTGGAGCTAAATTGTTCGGCAAAATACATATTGGGGATAATGTAGCAATAGGAGCCAACGCTGTTGTTAATAAAGATGTTCCATCGAATGTCACGGTGGCCGGAGTACCGGCAAAAATTATAAGTAATAAGGGAAGCGAAGCAATATTCCAGAGAGGGATTGAACATGAAAACAGTATGCGATCTAAATAAATGTAATGGCTGTATGGCATGCTCTTCAGTCTGTCTAAAGCAATGTATTACCATAGCTGATTCTATAAATTCTATTAATGCTGAAATTGATGAGACTGTTTGTATAAATTGTAAATTATGCGAAAGAGTATGCCCTAATGTTACAAAGCCAGAAAAAACCAGTCCCATTGAGTGGAAACAAGGATGGGCAGAAAAGGATATCAGAAACAAATCTACATCTGGTGGAGCGGCATCTGCAATTATCCGATTTTTTATACAATCAGGAGGTTATGTTGCTTCTTGTCTGCTTAAAGGCGGAGAGTTTGCATTTGAACTGACAAATGACATAGAAATTGCAAAAAAGTTTGCTGGTTCTAAATATGTAAAGAGCAACCCGGAAGGGATATATAAAAAGGTTCAAGAAAGGCTTAAAACGGATAAAGTGCTATTCATAGGTTTGCCTTGCCAGGTAGCAGCATTAAAAAACTATATTAAGAATCAAGAAAACCTGTTTACCATCGATTTGATTTGCCATGGAACACCATCGGTAAAATTACTCGACCAGTACTTGGATGAAAGAGGATATAAACTAAAAGAACTTAAAGACGTCAAATTCAGAACAAAGACGGATATGGGACTTTCCGTGGATGGAGAGAAAATAAACCTATCAAGAGTTACAGATGATTATCTTTGCGCCTTTCTTGAATCAATAGATTATACAGAGAATTGCTATTCATGCCAGTTTGCATCTCTTGATAGAGTATCTGATGTTACTTTAGGTGATTCGTGGGGAACTGAATATAAAAACGAGGAAAAGAATGGAATCTCATTAGTTTTAATCCAGTCAGAAAAGGGTAAAGAATTAGTAGATAAGAGCGGATTAGAATTGAAAGATGTCGATCTGGACAATGCTGTTGTTCGTAATCATCAGCTTTCTCATCCGTCAATATTGTCTCCTAAGAGAGAGAAGTTTTTAAACCTGATAAAAACTGGGAAGTCTTTTAAAGCAGCTACTTTTGCAGTTCTTCCAAAGATGGTAATAAAACAGAAGATTAAACTTGTACTAATCAAACTCCACGTGCTGAAAACCGGGGGGGGGTACAGAATAACGATAATTAAATAGTTGTTGATTTGCTGATCTCCCGAACCCAAACTGAGAATCTCAACAGGCTTAGATACGGCAAAATGTGGCTTCTAATCGAGGGTTACCTTTATATCTAAAAATCGTGATCTCCTGTACCGAAATTGAGAATTTGATTACGCTTTAGCCCGACAAAACTAAGCCTCAACACGAGGATTATCCTTATTCCTACAAAAGGCATGGTGAAAAATAGGCCCAATTCGGCATATTGGGCAGTACACATCGGAATTAAGCAGTACACATCGAAAGCAAATTGAGAAAAATGTGTGGAATATATGCGGGAGATACCAATACAGCATCTTGATTTCTGCCGAATCCCGCTATATACTTAATACATAAAATCCTCACAATCCAAAATCTCGTAATTCAAAGGAGTGTGTACATCTATGCCGCGTCCCAAGGGTTCCAAGAATAAAGCCCCTAGAAAGACAGTCAAGCCCACCATTCCTACCGACTTCAGCTCTCTCATCGCTGAGAAGTCATCCAGCAAAGAAGCTCTCGTCGCCGACATCGCTTCCCTGGAAGAAAACCTCACTGCTCTCAAAGCCGATCTGAAAGCGAAGAAGGCGGAGCTGAAGAAGATGGATACTGAAATTACTAAGCTGGAAGAGCAGAAGGCTGCGTTCGATGCTCAAGCTGCTGAAGAAGCGAAGAAAGCTGAACTGGAAGAGATGATTCAGAAGCTGATGGCCGATGGAGTAAGTGCGGCTGAGATTCTGGAGAAGCTGAAGTAAAGCTGGTAGTTGAAAAGTCAATTTTGAAGCCGTGTGGAAAATATTTCAACAAAAATATCGTACACACGGTTTTCTGTGGGAGTGTGCATATAGTTTGTAACGAAAATAAGGTAAGCGGTCAATCTTCATCCGTATTATAATCAACTCCACTTTATGAGATAATAGACTCTAAGAAGTCTTAGAAATCTAAGAAGTCCAAGACAGGTAGCAAGGATCTATTAGAAGTTGCAAAAGTCTCGGAAGTCTCAGGTATCTAACGAGACGTATCAGAAGTCTAAGAAGTCTCAAAGGATGGAGGGCGAAATATGGCCGGTGAATATCATAGCCTGAAAAAGCAGCAGTATCTGAATCTGATCAAAGAGTGCGCGCACAGCGGAAAGAACAAGCGGGAGTGGTGTTCCGAAAAAGGAATCAAGTATTCCACATTCATGCGCTGGCAGGCTTTGCTCCGGGATGAGGTGGCAGAGCAGGTCATGGAACAGCAGGCGATCGTACCAGTGAAAATTTCTCCACCGGCATCTGACAATCGTATTCCAGATCGTTCATCCCTGCAGGAGATCGAGATCCGGAAAGGAGAACTGTCGATCTCTTTGCCGGATTCAGTGTCTGCCGCATACATCCTGGAAATCATAAAAGGTCTTTCCTGATGCTGGGGGATATCCGACAGGCGAAGAATGTGTACATCGTTACAGGCTACACAGATATGCGAAAAGGAATACGAAGCCTGGTGCCCTATGTGATGCAGAATTTCAAAATGGATCCATATGAAAGCGGCCTGTTTCTGTTCTGTGGCAAGAAGTGTGACCGCATAAAGGCACTGCTTTGGGAACCGGATGGATTTGTCCTTCTGTATAAGGTACTGGACAACGGCAGATACCAGTGGCCCCGGAATGAAAAAGAGGTCAAAGAGCTGACATGGGAACAATTCACCTGGCTCATGCAGGGCCTGAGCATCGAGCAGCCCAAAGCGATCCGTCCTGGCAAGCCAAAATTCTATGTGTAGTTTTCAACAGTGCTTGCGTTTTTCGCGTAATATTCTGAACAAACGAACCACTTTTTTGACCGTGATTTTCTCCACAGCATTCTCCCTGGTTTTGCTGGAATTTCGCTCTTTTCTCCTGTATAATCTTCTTGTGAAGAATGCAGAAGAAAGGCGGCAAAGGATATGACGGAGATTGATTTGAGCACTCTGACCCCGGAGATTGCCGCCTACATTCGTGCTCTTGAAAAGAAAAACTCCACACTCGAAGAAAAGAACCAGAAGCTGGAAGAAGAAAACCGCGCCCAGAAGGATGCGCTTGTCCGGCTGCAGTCTCTGAACGAGCAGCTCGTTTGCCTGCGCAAGCGTATGTTCGGGCAATCCAGCGAGAAGATTGAATACGTTGACTGCAAGCAGCTGGATTTTTTCAATGAAGCGGAAGTCTGCTGTGATGCCGCAGCTCCCGAGCCGGGGAAAACTGTTCCGGTAGCAGCCCATTCACGCAAAGCAAAGCGTACAAAGGCTGAACTCACCGAAGGCCTGGAACACCAGAAGGTCTTATGCGAGCTGCCGGAGAATGAGCGGATCTGCGCCCGGTGCGGCACTGAGATGGTTCAGATCGGTGAAAAATACGTTCGCTCTGAGCTTACCATTATCCCTGCAAAAATCTCTGTGATCGATTATTATGCAGCAACCTACAAGTGTGCTCACTGCGAGCAGGAAACGGGTGAATGCTACATTGAGCAGGCGAAAGCTCCGGTACCGGTCATGAAGAAAAGCATGGCTGCTGCTTCCACAGTCGCTTATGTTATGCAGGAAAAGTTCCAGAAAGGTGTACCCCTCTACCGACAGGAAGAATATTGGAAGAGCCAGGGCGTTGACCTGCGACGGAACACAATGGCAAACTGGGTCATTCGAAGTTCCCGGTGGTTTGCCCCTTTATGGGATGCCTTCCGGGATGAACTTCTCCAGAGCGGCATTGTCAACGCAGACGAGACGGACTGCCACGTTCTGAAAGAGGATGGCCGCGAATCGAAACAGATGTCGAAGATGTGGGTGTTCTGCTCACCGGAAAAGAACATTGCGCTTTACCAGTACAAACCCAGCCGTAAGGGCCAGGTAGCAAAAGAGATGCTCAAGGGCTTCTCAGGCTATCTGCAGACCGACGGCTATTCGGGTTACAATGCGGTAGAAAATGTAACGCATATTGGGTGCTGGGCGCATGCGCGGCGTAAGTGGGTGGACTGCTTCGTGGATAACAAGCCTGTGGAGGGCAGCAAATCTCAAAAAGCGTTTGAGTACGTTGGGAAAATCTTTGCGCTGGATTCGTCGTGGAAGGATCTGCCGCCGGATGACCGAAAGGCACATCGCCTGGCAGAACTGAAACCTGTTATGGATGAGTATTGGGAGTTTCTGAACAGCTTTGAATCTGACAAAAATTCAAATCTTGGCAAGGCACAGACTTATTCTTTGAACCAGAGGGAAGCCTTGGAAAGTGTTCTGCTGGATGGCCGTCTGACGCTTACCAACAATCTTGCAGAGCGGACTGTGAAGCCTTTCGTTATGTCCCGAAGGAACTTCCTGTTTTGTGACACCTCGAAGGGTGCAGATGCAAGTGCGCTGTGTTTCAGTATGATCGAAACGGCAAAGCGAAATGGTCTTGATCCTTTTGGGTATCTGCTGTTTCTGCTGCAGGAGCTTCCTAAACTTGGTGAAACGCCTGCAATGGAACAGCTCAAACCTCTTTTCCCGTGGTCTGAGTCCATCCCGCAGTATTGCCATCTTACCTGATTTTCTGCACCTCCTGTCCGGGGTGCTTTTTCTTTTGCCCTTGACGGGTGATTATTGACCGCTTACAAAATAAGGATAAAGGAGGCGATATGATGGCGAAAAAGAGAAAGCCCGGTGGCGGTCGGAAGAAGTCAAAGCCGGACTATAACCCAAGTGCTGTCCTTCAGAATCAGATGGACGCAGCCGTGGTGCTCTACAGTACCGCTGACCATCCGTCCCTCCAGACGATAGCGAACGAGCTTGACCTCAATCCCATCAAGGTTCGTAAGCTGCTGATCACCGCCGGCGTGTATAAGTCTGAGGTGGCAGATCAAGTGAACCGGGTGTTCAATCAACACAGAGCCTCCGGTCTGTCACACACAGAGACCATCGCAGCGACGATGAAGGAATTGAATCTCTCTAAAGCCTCTGTCACTTCGTATTTGCCTTATGAGAAGGGTGTGTATTTCCCAGCCGAAACGGATAGTAGTAATATCAGCGTTGGCGCAGAGCGCATCCGCCGGATGCGGAAGCGGGAAAAGATTCTGGAGGAGTTGAGGGCCGAACAGAGCGAGGAAGCTCTATGGGCGGCGGTAATTGAGTTCCAGGGTTATAAGTTCCGTACCTATTCCGGGCTGGTATTCTCGTACAGCTTAAAGAAGGGGAGAGGGGATACCTATACAAAGGAGCTGTTCATCGATAGAAGAGAAAACAGCAACAGCCTGGCTTGGAGTTCCGTTCTGCTGGCCTTTCATAATATACCGAGTATTGGCTCTGTAGTTGACCGTCCGAAGGCTCTCGGTGATATCCGGGGCGTGACCTACATCTACGCAATATTCTATCGGTTTGGCCTGATCGATGCGCCGGAGAAAGCGAAAGAGAAGATGGAGTCGGTGAGAAAAGGCGATACAAAGCAAATGAGCTTTGGGTGATGTCCAGCTATTTGTTGTGCCGCATAATCAGATACTGGCTATGTGCAGAATACTATGGTTGAATGATACGCATCAACTAGCAGGAGGCTATTCATCTACTAGGAGGTAATGCATTTGACGGGAGGTAAAGCACATTGGCGTTTTATTTATCTCTAATTTCTACGATTATCTGGTTCCTTTTCATGACCTACCTTTCCCATCAGGACGGGGAACACACTGGCAGGGCAAGCCGGGAGCTGGCAGAGCATCTTCGTTTTCTCGATAATGACATCAATGACCTGAACGGAAAGCTGCGGCGGGCGGCACACATCGTTGTGTTCGCTGTGTTTACGTTCCTGCTGGGGCTGACACTAAAGGTTGGCGGGGCATCACTTGAATGGATGATAATAGCGGCTCTGTGGAGCTATGTGGACGAGGCCACGAAGCCGTGGATACAGGGTCGGCATTTCTCATGGTTTGATGTAGGGCTGAATCTGATCGGAACTTTCATCGGTGGGGCTGTGGTTTTGCTTTTGTAACATTGCACCTTAACTGTCTGGAAAGAAATAACTTGCTATGTGCAGAAATAGACGGTAATATCCCTCATAACCGGAATCGGAATCCAAACTAGGAATCGGAATCAAATTGCACCCGGTTGGAAGGGAAGGTAGCATTATTACTGAGAACGAGGCATTAAAGAACCTGAAACAAATTCTGGAAAACTACATCAGCACTACGCCGCCGAAGTATTACCCACCGGTGGAAAACTTGCTCGACCTGATCTACGAGAATTACACAGAGAGTAATCCCGCCGCGCCGAAGACTACAGCGGTGGGGAGAGCAGCAAATGCGCGAGATAAGGAGTTTGAAGCGTGGCTGCGCGAGATACCTGGCATGGATATACTGGTAGAGGACTGTGTTGGAGGTAAGATCCCTCTCTGGGAGGAGATTATGGTCAGGCAGGGAAGCGTGTGCTGTGCCTGGGAGAAAAGCGCATTTGAGGAGGGGATGAAAGTCGGGATACGACTGATGATGGAAGTGTATAGTTTGTAACGAGAATAAGAGATAGAAAAACCTGTGGCCGATACTGAGTTCGATAGCCACAGGTTTTCTTTTTATTCATCATCTGCTCTGGCGCGGAGTAGGTCGGCGATTTCCTGATTACTGTTAGACCGGACACTCTGCGCCCGGAGTTAATTCTCACGATCCTTCCATTTCAAACATGAGGGCGTTATGAAGCATCCGTTGATTTGTTCGACTGGATGTGCTTTCTTTAAGTCAAGAAGAAGCGCGATATGATCGTCATTGTCGCGCACCAGCTCTGCTTCCAATTCATAAGGTGTTTTACCCCAACCCATTGCATCAATGGGATTTTTGGTAAGAAACGTAGTAAGAGAAAGCAGAGAATCGTCAAATTCTTCTTTAGGTACATCGATTGCCTCCTCTGTTGTTTCTGTCGCAGGGCGAATGATGATTCGACGCTGATCATAGTTCCATAAGATCTGAATATAATTTGGCGATCCGAGTTTATCAAGAACGGCATAGGGAACCATAATTGAGTAGTCTCTGAAATTCAAATAAACCAGCATGATGTTTCTCTTGATTTGTTTTCTGCCGACCTTCTTTGGAAGAACAGCTTCTGATATGTTATCTATAGCTGTCTGAGGTTTTAATTCAACCGGGTCTTTTTGCTTCGCGGAGATGCCAACCATTTCGTATGGATCGAGTAGTAGAGTGGCACACACGGATAAGCCCACTTTCATAGAGCAACCATCGAGGGATCTTTCACCGGATTCAAGTCGTTGATATTGGCTGAATTGCAAACCGGCCATTTCTGCCACCTGCTGCATTGTTAGGCCAAGCTGCTCTCGGCGTGACCGAAGAATACCGGCACCATCAAGTGCGCAGAAGAATTGACCATCCTGCGTGGTCGGAAAGTCAAATGGTACAAACTGATAGTTATTTGTGGTCATGTAGTCAACCTCCTAAATACACCAAATGGAATAAATTAAATATACACCAAATGGTGTAAAATGTCAATGGAAGAGAAGTGAAACATCAAAAAAAAGCCTTACTGTGAAAAATGAACACACAGTGAGGCAGTGGTAATTATTCTACAGGACCGCATTCATCATCCTCTGCTCTGGCACGGAGCAGGTTGGCGACTTCCTTCTCGGTTGCCGGCCGGACGGCGGGATGCTCGAACCACAGTGTTTTCCCACAATCGGGGCAGCGATCGGGCAAAGAGGTGCCTTCAAAGCAGTAATGACAGGCATCGCAGAAATAGTAATTCAAATGTGTTCACCTCAATCCTCATCAGGATATTCTTCAAGCCCAAGAAAATCATCTATGCCCACGATTCCTTCTCCGGCTACTTGAACCAGGTCGTCGAAGGAGATCGTGACCGGCGGTGATTTCCTAAGAGCTGTAGTTGTCCCGGTCTTTATATCAATTTCCCTGTACACAGGGTCAATTCTGGCTACTGTCCCTGTCAGAGACTCATAAGCCCCCAGCGGAGCGTATACGGCATCGGCGTGAAAATAGCGGACAGTTATGGTCATTCCCTTTTTGACTTGCAGGAGACGGTCGGATAAGTGCCCTTTGTCCTCCTCGGATAGTTTTGCCTTGGCTATCAGCCCCTGCACCCGATCCTGATCAGAAATCTCCTCATCATATCCCCGGAGCGCAGCGAAGGGGGAGAATATCTTTGCCCTGTTCAGCGTAGTCATCCGAGGCTTTATCGGTTCCGGGCGGGAGAGGGGAAGAATATCCGCATACTTCTGCCGGACAGTTCTTCCTTCGGGCGTGTTCTTGCAGTTCATCGGTTATCCTCCCTTCTGACGGTTTTATACTTCACTTGGCTTCGTGCATCACTTGGATGTATCACTTAGCCTTAAACCTCATTTGGCCTTATGCCCGCCGATCTGTTCATTGCGCTCACGCATGGTGGCGCCTTCCATGTAGCTCGTGCCCTTCAGCACAGCATTCTTTCCGTACTTTTGTTTGATGCCCAGCATGGCCTGCTGAAGCTGCTTTTCCTTTTCCAGCTTGCTGGTATCTGTGAACAGATCCAGCTGATAGATTCCTTCGTCTTTTACAACACGGATGACAGCAATCGTAATCCTGCGGATGGTCAGGGACTTATTGCTGATCTGATCGAACAGCCCAACTGCCGCAGCTATGATCTGGCTGGACAGGTTGGTGGGATTGTTCAGCTTCGTGCTGCCATGTGCGGGTTTGGGCACCTTCCGGCCGTAGTGGTCGATGTGTACAGGGCCGGTATAAAGCCCCTTGTCGCAGTTCTCCCGGTCATAGCCTATGGTCAGCACAAGCCCATCGGTAGCCAGTTTCTTGCCAAGAAGCTGGTTGGATAGGTTCTCCGCCATCTCCCGGACGATGATCCGTGCCTTGGCGTTGGTGTATGGCTCCTTGAGAACCTGTCCTTCGCTGATGCTGGTGGAAGAAGGGCGGTATGCTTTGATCTCCTGCATCGTGCAGGGTTCAAGACCCCAGGCGTGGTCGATCAGGATCTCTGCATCCACGCCAAATTTATCGTAAAGCACATCCTGCCTTGTCAGACTGAACCGCGCCAGCTCGCCCATTGTGTGGATACCGATGGACTCCAGTCTCCTGACTGTTCCGGGGCCGGTCTGCCAGAAATCCGTCAGTGGTTTGTGATCCCAGAGGAGATAGCGGAAGGACTCCTCATCCAGTTCTGCAATGCGGACACCATCCTTATCGGGCGCTGCGTGTTTCGCCGTGATGTCCATCGCCAGCTTGGCGAGATAAAGGTTGGTACCGATGCCGGCTGTGGCCGTGATGCCAGTCGTATACAGCACTTCACGGATCATCGTCATGGCAAGGTCGTGGGCACTCATCTGGTAGTGGGAGAGGTAGGCGGTTGCATCGATGAACACCTCATCGATGGAATACACCAGGATATCCTCCGGCGCAATGTATTTCTGATAGATGCTGTAAATCTGTCGGGATACCTTCTCGTAATACAGCATCCGGGGTGGCGCCACCAGATAATCGACTTCCAGTGACGGGTCCTTCGCCAAGGCGACCGCGTCGTAGGATTTGGAGGAGAGGGAGGGCTTTCCATCCTTGTACACAGCTGTATGGTTTCGGATGGCGTTGCGGAGCCGCTCTGCGTTGACCTCTTTAACCTTCTGTACGACCTCAAAGAGCCGCGCTCTGCCGGGAATTCCGTAGGTTTTGAGGGAAGGGGAGACCGCCAGACAGATGGTTTTCTCTGTCCGGGAAGCGTCTGCCACGACCAGGTTGGTGGTCAGCGGATCAAGATGACGGGAGGCGCACTCGGCGCTTGCGTAATAGGACTTCAAATCAATGGCTAAATAAGTACGCTGCACTGTATGAAACGCCTCCTTTCTCAGAAATGATAATTTACTGCATCGTCCTCTCCACAAACCATCTGCCTAGCCGACCGGTGAATCGGGGATCGATGCGCTCAAAGAACAGATGCTTCTCCTGTCCCTGGATGAGCACTGTGAAGCAATCGCCGGAGAAACCGTTATCGGCGGTTCCGGCTGGTCGGAAATCCCGCACTTTTTCGATAGGGAAGGTTCTTCCGTCAGCCCATGTGATCGAAGTTGGCAGCATATAGCCGGTGGAATCAAACTCCGATGCTACTTTGACATAGACACGTTCCGTTTTCTGGTGTTTGGCCATAGCTGTCACCCCCTCACAGCAGCCCGTACTTCTGCTTGAAAGCACGGACGTCTGCCGCTTTGACTACTTCCAGAGCAGGGATATCTTCTTCGTCCGCCAGATCACGGGCACTTACTTTGCCCAGAACCTTGCCGACGACAGTAACATGGTCATCCTCGTTTTTATCACCATAAGGGAGAGCTCTGTTCAGTGAATACAGCCGGTGGTTCATCAGCTGCTTGATGACGGCACCATCGGCGGTAGAGCAGATGACAATGTCGCCATTCGTCACATCCTGGGTGTACCTGACGCACACCAGATCGCCATCATAAAAGGCTGGCTCCATACTTGCACCGGACACACGGATCAAAGCATCAGCGGATTCGTTGTACCCAGTCTTTTTTACGAACACATACTCCGGGGGCAGATCAACGAAATCACAGCCGGGGCCGGCAGCCGAAGGCGTGGCCTCCAGCGGAACAAGGTCATAGGATTCTTCCAGGTATCGGTCGCGGGCGTCTATTTCCTCTTCCAGCATGGCGTGGATGGTTTTATCGATGACCTTCTGTCCGACACGGCTTAATTGCCTGTACTGGGAAAGGATAACGTTTTCATGCGGCGAGGGCATGGAATCATTGGACAGGCCGAATAGCTCATAGAGAGGGATTCCCAGCATGGAGCAAAGGGTACGGATGGAATCGACCTCCGGGCGGCATTTATCGTTCTCCCAGTTCGTGATCGTGTTGCGGGAAATGCCCATGATTTCAGCCAGTTCAGGCTGGCTCATTTCGTTTTTGTTTCTGTACTTGCGCAGGACTGCACCGAACGATGGCACAGCATCATTTTGCGCATCTGAATTGGGAAGATGCACAACGGTGCGACTTCCGGCGGCTTTTTTTTCTTTTTTGGATGCAAAAGAAGTGCCTTTTATGTGTTTAGACATTGCTTTTCCTCCTTGGACAGGTGGAACATAATGGGTTCTTTTCCACCTTACAGCCTCATTATAGCACAAGAATATTGTGCGTTCAAGATGTGAGAGAAAAATATTTTGTGCATACTCTATTGATTTGGATACTCCAGCGGTGTATAATATTGCCATTATGAGATGAGTAAGGAGCTGATAGGATGGAGTATGCGCTGACGCTGAAGGACTTCGGGCAGGGAAAGTCTCCTATCGCCCTGCCTGTGAGCCGCTGTACGCCGCAGAATATGACTGTTCCGCGATGCTTATCGGGCCATTACAGTGACCCGGCACAGCATGGCGTTGTCAAGCAGCATAGTATTGCCCAGCAACATAATGTTGTCAATCTGAATAGCATGACAGCTGATCCTCATCCCTATTCTGCGTTTGAAATACTGCTAAATTGTCTCCATGAGGATATTGGGGGAGTGCTGAACAACTACCTGCAGATGGAGAAAGCCGAGATTCAGCGGGTCGGCGTCCTTCCGAACGCACAGAGGATGCGTCTGCGGGCGTGGCATTACTATAAGACTTTGTCGAAGCTCCAACAGCCAACCGAGGCGACGGTCGTTGATTTCATTATCAAGGGACAGGTTGAAGGGACGGATGGGAATAACAGGATAGAGCTTCAGAATACGGCATTCAGGATGCGGTACATTTTTGACCTGCGCCCCTGCCACCAAAGCTGTATAGGCCCGTTAATCTGGCTGAACGCTCTGTGGAAGGATGATCCGATTTTCCCAGGGTATTGGATCGAGACGAATGAATACCTGCTTCCGATTCTGCGGGCGAAGGATTATGAGCATGTAGCGCATGATCTGCTTGACTGTTATTTTCCTGAGAATCGAAAAGTCATCGGCGGAGACACCACGGTTGTGGAAGCAGAAGAACTAGCGCACAGGATGGGGCAAAGGATAGAAGATGTTCGGTTTGCAGACGTGACGATCATGGGGCAGATATACTATGACTACGGGGAAATAGACCTGATCGATGATGAAGGGGCTGTATACCGGAAAAGAATACGTCCAGGCACGATCCTGATAAGCAAGGATAACTGTTCTTCAGCAGCTGTCCGCAACAGTACGATTGTCCATGAATGCTGCCATTTGTATCTGGACAGATGGTTTTTTCTTCTACAGATGATGGCAGGGCGACCATACCAGGCATATTCCAGCAGGAGGAAGGAACATCGCCGGGGAATCCACCGCGGCACAGCTATCGAATGGATGGAGAAGCAATGCGAGAAGCTGCCGGCTTTCCTGCTGATGGAACGTGAGGATACGATGTGCTTTGTCGATCGGACGATGGCGGAACACGGAGGAGTTCGGTCACCGGAAAGCATGCGGCATATGATAGAGCTGCTGGCAGAGAGAAACGGTGTCTCCTTTTCGATGGCCAAATGCAGGATGATCGAATTGGGGTACTATGAGGCAGAGGGAATCCGCGAGTATGTGAATGGTCAGGTCATTCCCGACCACGGGTGCGCTGGTGCATGGCCAGAAAAGGCCACATTTACAATCTCCGCACAGGATGCAGCCAAACTCGCTTGTGCGGATGGTGCATTTGAATCTGCATTGCGAAGTGGCCGTTACCGGTATGTAGAAGGCCATTTTTGCATCGATGATGAACGTTACTGCTATATCGATGAGTATAAGAGGATTCGCCTGACATACTACGCACGGAACCACATTGACGAATGCTGCTTGGCATTCAAGGTCAATGGGTGCAGGATGAAGGGGGAATTCCGGCAAAGTGCTGTATTCAGGAAGAAGGGCGAAACCGGACAATACCCGTCGGGCTATACCCTTGCGGCGGAACCAGGGACAGAGGGCTATGAAAAGGAAAACAGTTGTCTGGTCTCGGACTGTATACTGTGGATGGATATCTACAAAGAACTGGAGGACGAATTTGGGGAATCCATAAAACACATTCTGAAAAGGAAACATCTGACGCAGGAGGCACTTGCGGGTATGCTGGGGGTCAGCCCCAAGGCATTGTACAACTATCTGAACTCCGACAGACCCTCTCTGCCGCATATCGTTGGGATCTGCGTTGCGATGAGCTTACCGTATTACATTTCGATGGAGCTGATCGAGAATGCGGGATATGCGCTTCGCAAATCAGAGATCGATTTTCTTTACCGCCAGTTTCTGCTCCAGTCAGAACAGATTTCGGTAGACCGGTGTGAGGATATTCTCCAGAAACAGGGGTATCCTCCTCTGTTCCGGGGAGAGGGAAACGAGAGAAACCTTCCGCCCAAGGCGGCAGGAACACAACCGGTAAAGGCGGTTAGGACCACATTGAGGCCGGCAGAGGCCAGATAAAGCAGAAAAATACGACGTATGGCCGGGGTGCATGACAGCATCCCGGTTTTTTATGCTCAAAATGAAAAAAAGTTTTTTGAAAATGCGACAGTAGGTGTCGGGTTTTTGGCCCTAAATCGGATCCATATGGTCGGGAAAATGCCCCCCCTTGAAAGGGAAAAAGTACATGGAAAAGCTGAAAAACCGTGTAAATACGTACTTTTTGAGGCGGACATTTTCCCGACACCTACTGTCGTGGTTTTACCTGTTTTGTCCTGATATGATATAGACAGTTCAAGGGACAAGCCCCACGGAGGGCAGCCTGAGAACACAAAAATAATATCGTAAGCCCGATTCTAGAGAAGGCGAAGGATACCATAACGGAGTTTTACC
>ENA-OPNB01000869-OPNB01000869.1-human-gut-metagenome-genome-assembly--contig:-NODE-869-length-26718-cov-23.612159_pt1 | contig 26718 bp, 9 predicted proteins | sample MGYA00241528_ERZ501754 | MGnify/ENA primary metagenome ERZ501754 (study PRJEB25962, sample SAMEA2042646) | human gut metagenome | biome: human gut; feature: human-associated habitat; material: faeces... | reverse complement strand
ATATTAAGTCTTACTACAAATTATTCTTGGTGGGGATTACTTGCTACTCCTGCAATTCCTTTATTAGCTTATGTTGTTAGTTGGATAGTTGAAATTATATTACCTCCTTATAACCGAGCTTATAAAGATATTTGTTTTGAAGGTGAAGCAAGAAGTTTAGAATTTGATAAAGATTTTAGAAAGAAATTGTTTCCTTTTAGTTTCTTAAAATATATTCCAAATAAGAAATATGGTAGTCGATGAAATTGATGAATGGTAAATGGAACAACTCGTAGAACCTTTTGTTGAATTATTCAGTACTCATTTCGATTTATCATTTATGCTTTGTGTGAATGTTTTAACATACATACTCATTAAAGCAATAGATGATATTAATGGTGATAAATCTGTTGGCACATGGACTAAACGACTGGTTATGCTAATTAGTTGTTTTGCTATTGCCGCAGGATATATAGCAGGTGGATATGAAAATACTACAATTCTTATTAATTCTGCTATTCTTGCACCAGTTGCTTGGAGTTGGATATTCAAACCTATTCTAAAAAAGATTGGTGTTGATTATAAACAAAATCATTAATTAATTAAGATGATTACTACTATGGCATGTGGTGGAAAGAAAGGTGGTAAAAAGACCACTGGTAAGAAAGTGAAGAAATAAATTGTTAGTAATATAACAATTTATATTGTTAAAGATTGAATTGAAATGGTGAGAGGTGTTACTAATGTAGCACCTCTTTTTTATAGTGAATATAGTGGGAAATCGACTATTTTAACGTATATTTGTTAGTAGCCCAATATAATATACCTATTAATATTAATCCTCTTATACGCCTATCTATGTTCGATTATACAGCTATTATAGTAGCTATAATAACATCCATAAGTACGATTGCTGGTATTTATCTAAAAGAATGGTTATTTCCTAAGCGTAAAGAACAAAAACTCACTATTGAAAAAAGTAATTGTTATATAGAACTTGATAAGATATGTGCTTCTATTCGAGATACTATTCATGCTAATGCTGTTTATATTGCTTATTTTCATAATGGCGGTCATTTCATTAATGGTGTAGAAATGGATAAATACACTGTTGTTGGTGAAGATTATGATTGTTGTGTAGTATCTTATAAGAAATCTTTTAAGGATGTTCTTGTTAATAATTTTCCTTATTTATTTCATAATCTTCTTGTTAGAAATCGTCATTATTGTAATGATGTTAGTAAATATAAGTTTCAAGATAGATGTTATAAAGATGAACTTGAAAGTAGAGGTATGAAATCTGCTTATACTTTTCTTATTAAAGACCCTATTAAAGAAACACCTATTGGTTTTATTTCTCTTGAATATAATATCGTAGAAGGATTTAATCCTGATGATGAAAAATATATTTGGAAAAAACAAAATACTATTGCTAATCTTTTGAATCTAAATAAGTAAGATATGGGAACACTTAATCAATATGCAGCTCGTATTGCAAACATGGTTAATCAACCTAATAATCACGAACTTAAAGAACGTGTTAAGGATATGATTAAAACTATGTTTGCAAATCGTATTCGACAAAGCGTTGAGAAAAATGGAATAGATGATATTCTTAAACTTACCTTTATTGCTCCTGTTGAAGAGTTGAAATATAGTGATATTCTTCCTACTGAATATCGAGTTGCTAATAAAATTAGATTGTTAGGAACAAAGTACAAAGTTCCTACACCCGTGCGCATACAAAGTGATGCGCCTTTTGCGTTTGTAGGTGATACTGTTGGTAATGGATATATGTATGAGAGTTCTATTACATCTCTTAAACTACGTCAAAGTGGGCGTCCAACCTGCTCTCCCACCGGGTATCCACGAGCTTATATTATATTAAACGGTCACATAGTTATTGCTGAAAAAGTTGGTACAAAAGATATTGATGATAGACGACCAATTAATGAAGTAATGATTACAGGTATATTTGAAAATCCTGATGAAGTTCTTTCGTTCTTTAAGAATGAAGATGGTCAAGATATTGAATTACCTTTACCTAATGATATGCTTGAAAGTATAATTCAAGAAATACTTAAAACTGAATTTGGTATTTATCCTCAAGATTTGGATATTAAAACAAATAATAATAATCCTACTATTGCTCAACGTGGTAATGGTCAAGATTAACATCATGTTTCTATCATTATGGTTGATAACGAATATTATTGGAGAGATTTCGTTAAAGAAGTTCAAATACAACTTAATTCTTTAATTAAACAATTACATCTTGCTTATGAACGACGCAATGATTGTATTTATAATATCAAAGATAATCTTGCTAAATATCAAGAAGCTGGTGTTGATGTTTCAGTAGTATTCGATATTGATAATCGTAGTAAGATTTATTTTAATAAGAAACAAGATGCTCTACTTGGTACTAAACTAATGAGTTATATTCGTAGTTATAATTACTTAGTTTATGAACGTCTTGATAAACTTGATGATGATATAGAAACTCTTGCTGCTCTTAAAGAATTACCTTCTGAAATGTATACTTATATGCAAGATGAAGTTAATAATGAGATAGCTAATTTACTATGTAAAGGTAATAATTATTCTTTTGGTAGTTCCGTAGGTTATGTTTATGTTTACTATAAAAAGACGATGCCCGGTGATGTATGTAGTGTTGTCGATTGGGGTGCTACAAAAGACTTAAAAAAGAAATTGTTAGAACAAGGTATTAATATACGAACTGCTGATAATCCAAATGGTATTCCTTATTTCATATATTATGATTATGACTGGTGTATAAAAGCTGTATATCATAAAGTTAAAGGTCGAATACCACAAAGTGTCTATTATAAATTCAAATTTGGTCACACAAGTAGTGCTTACGAAAATGGTGAAAAAACTATTGACAGAACACCTTTTGCAATGAAAGGTAAAACTGTTGATGAAATTGCAACAAATCGAAGACTTAATTGTTTCAATAAAATTCTTGCAATTTGTTTTAATCATCCTGACGAAGCTATTAAACTATATCGAAATAATCTTCCTAAACAAAATAATGCTTTATGATTGATAATAATATATTCATTAGTAGTGCTACATTAATTCCAGATATGTATAACGATTATAATATACAAAGTGATGATTTTGTAAGTCGTTTTCCTATTTGGATTGCAAATGCTTTGGAAGAACTCAAATTCATTCAAGCTTATGTTGATATAGAAAAAGATATTGAATTTGACGACCATCGTTGTCAATTACCGTGGGATTTTCGTGGTATAATTGACGTCATTATAAATAACAAAAAAGCTGTTCTTAAAAATTCAGCTGAATTTAACAAAGATACTATTACTGAAAAAGTAACAACTGTTCCGACATATACTCCTTATCCCGGTATTCCAAATGCAGATATAACAAGTCCCGGTGATAAAAATAATAGTTTTAATCATGCTCCTGTTGATAAAGAACAACCTTATTATTACATTAGTAATAACTGGATTCATACTAACGTTGATTATGGAACTATTCATTTAAGATATAGAGCTTTGCCTGTTGTTTATGACAGTATTATAAATATGGATGTTCCTCTTATTTATAATAACGGCCCTCTTAAAAAATATCTTAAACTTTATGTTCTCAAACAAATGTTATTAAGAGGTTATAAACATCCGGTTGTGAGTCTTACAGCAAACAATCCTTATACAAATCCTGCGATAGAACTCGATAGAATGAGAATACAAGTTCGAGTTTCTTGTAACAAATTTAGTAACGACCGTCGAGAGAATATTGCTACTATTCTTCGTACATTAGAATAATAGAAATTATGAAAGTTTTAGGTCTTGATTTAGATAATTCACCTCATATTGCACAAGATAAATCTTTACGATATGCTAAAAATATAACTATTGATAATAAAGGTCAAAGCTATTTTAATGAAAGAGGATTTGATTTCATAGGTGAATTAGATGATATTCTTGAAAATCATCCGACAAATCGGCATATCATTCCTTATATTTATAGTGATGCCAATAATCACAAATATAATATTATAGGTACAATTCCAACTAATGTTGGTGTTGTACTTTTTTGCGTTGTAGAACACTGGAATAATGCAGATAAATCTGATTTACAAACTAACGACGCTATTATATATCTTAATCTTGATGATAATAACCCAACTGTAAAACGTTGTTTGTATAGTACATCGGGTGCATTTGGATTCAGTATTGATAGACCAATTCATGGAGATTATATATATAATTATAAAGAAAATTTGATTGTTACATTTACTGAGGGAACTGATGAATCAGCAAATGAAACAAGAATTATTAATATGACTGACCCGTTTTATGATGGTAACAATGGAGATGATACTGCGATAGGATATGACATCACTGTTGATGAAGTTGATTCGTTTAATCTTATTCCAAATGTTACTTATCCTGAACTTCAATTAGAAGTTAAAGACGGTGGTAATCTTAAAACTGGTGCTTATCAAATAGCAATCAAATATCGTCTTGATGATGGTACTTATACAAACTATTCTCCTTTGAGTACATCACTTATTGTTTGTGGTAATTATAAAGAAGATTATGCGTTAGGTATCGAAATCAATAAAAATATTACTATTAGTTTTAGAAATAGTGGTATTAAATATAAACATTGTAGGTTTGCTATTGTTTATATTACTGACGAAGCTCAATTATCATATGAAACTAATGATATTTCAATTAATGGTGTAAGTACTACTCATATTGTAAGTGATGTTTCATATTTATCTACTATAAGTCTTGATGATATTTTTATTAAAAATATATCATATATTCGAGATAATACTCTTGTTAATTTCAATAATAGACTTATTCGAGGTAATGTAAAAACTCTTGATTATAGTAAACTTGATAGTGAACTTAAAGAGTTTACAAAGAACAATCTTGATGTTCAATTAAGTTGGAATCCAAGTTCTTCTTATATTAATAGTACTCGACGTTATTTTAAGAGTGGTGAAGTTTATGTTCTTTATGCTGGATATTATGATTATAAAGGTGACCTTGTAAATATACATCATATTCCTTGGAAAGCTAACAATTATGATGTTGAAGCTTATCCTGTAGGTTCTACTAATCAAAATGCTCATAAAATTCCTTATAAATCTGAAAGTATTAGTAAGATTATAAGTCCGAGTTGGAAGAGTTTACCTGATATTGATGCTGCTGAACAAGTAGATGAAATTGTTAAAACTGGTGTTGGTAGTGAAAAACCTACAATAGCTCGTAATCGTTATTTTACTTTATACGGAGTTTCGACTGGACATACAACAGTTAAAGCAAAAGGTCGTTCTTTAACAAAAGGTAAACTGAAATTACCAAGTCTTCCATTACCGTATACAACTGAAGATTCTGAAGGTGGAGTTAATCCTTCTGATTATCAAGTTGTAGTATTGGAGATAACAAGTGAGAGTACATCAAGTCAATTAATTGGTGTTAAATGTAGTCCTACATTTGGTGGAGATAGTTTAATACCTGCTGGTATAAATTTAACTACAAAAGTTTATGATGCTACATCGGTAGTTAAACAGATTGATTCAGAAGAATCTGAAGTTGAAACTGGATACTATGAAATTTCTGAATCTAATCTTTTAGCATCAGATAGTAAATCTGTATTTATTGGTAATACTATTAATACAAAAACTAATTTCGTAATTAATCTTGATGCAAAAGAAACTAAATATATTTTAATTGAAGCTCGATTAAGTGACAAAGTTGATGGTTCAACTGCTCCGACATTTAATTGGTTAACTCAATTATATTCTACTTCTTCTGAATGGAATCCCACTTACACATTAAGTCCTAATATCAATATTAAAGCTAATCTTGCTGGTAAAACAGACTTAATGAATAAATATATTAGTTCGATAGTTTATTTCTTTGTTGAACATAATATTAATAACTCTCGAATTGTTACACAAGGTTTCGCAATGCGAGATACTGAAACTAACAATTTCGGTAAAAATCAAACATACAAAAATCCTTTTGGTGGAGATAATGCAAGATTTTATACATTTGAATATCTCTATAATAAGATAAATAGTATTCGAGGTAAACTTAAACCTCTATACTTTGAAACTGATGTTCTTAAATTTGTTAAAAATGAAGAACTTGATGATGATATAAAAGTATTTCCAGTTAAATGGAAAGGTGAAGATTTTGATGGATTTGATACAAATCCTAATGAATCTGGAACTCGGTTCTTAGATGCTGACATTAATAGTCTTACAATTGATACTTCTCGTGCAACTAAAGATGTTTCACTTGAATATATCAATGCTAATATTAGTTCTCAAAACAATATCGCTGGCGATAGTTATTATCGTATTGAAAAAGGTTTTGATGGATTTAATAAAGGTACAGATAATGAAGAATGGGCAAGAGGATATATTGCCGATTTAATTAATAATTCTGAAACACTTTATTCTGATGTTAATAATCAGAAACTTCAAATTGCATCTAATGTAATTAATATTAAAGGTTCTTCTGAAATAATAACTTCATTAGTTGGTGATACATTTATTGGATATATAACACTTCGAGCTACTGCTCCATCATCTGATTATCGTTATGGTGATGCTCAAGCAAAAGAATTAGATAGTAATGCTACTGTTTATCGTTGGATATTTACTGTTCCTCTTGAAAGTAAATTCAATATTCTTGCTCGATTCAGTGTTAATAACGTAGATAAATCTTTCAAATATCACGATAAACGTGGTAATGAATTACGTGAATTTTATCAATTAAGTTATCAAGTTGATAATTTCATAAATAGTAGTGTTGGTAAAGGTTATTCTCCTGTTTATAATGAGAATGGTATTGAAACATTTACTTATTTTGAAGAAATTCCCGGAACTCAAGACCATCCTTATCGTATAATTCGTAGTCAATTACAGAGTGCTGAAAATGCTAATCTTAATTGGCGATTATTTAGAAGTGATGATTATAAAGATATGCCTTTTAATCGAGGTGAAATTATTGCATTAAAAACTGACAATAAAAATCTTTATATTCAACAGACATACGGTCTACACTTATTACAACTTCGTGATACACTTTCTAATACTGATGAAGGTACTTCATATTTAGGTACAGCTGATATATTTAATATGGAACCTCAAGAGGTTACATATAGTCCCAGTGGTTATATAGGTTGTCAAAGTTATTTTGATACTCACGTTAATGTTATTGGTTATTTTGTTATTGATGCAGTTCATAGACGTATTTTCAATATCAATGGAGATAAAGTAAGTAATATGACTGCGCTCAATGCTCTTAAATGGTTTGATGGTAATCTTGTAAAAGATGTAGTTAATCCGTTTAAGAATAATGGTAGAATTTGGGCATTTAATGAAGATACTAATATCTTATATTTAGTCCAAAATGTTGATAATAAACAATTCACAATTAGTTTTAGTCCTATTGCTAATGCTTGGATTTCATTCCATGACTATAATCCTATTGTAGGTATTACCAATCGAAATGGATTATTCTGGTTTGATAAACATGGCATTTATGCAATATCTAAAAATAATTATGGTCGATTCTTAAAAGATGATAATAATAATCAACTTGTTAAAGAATCATATATTAAATTTATTCTTAACGACAATAATAGTTATAATAAGTTATTAAATAATATTGCTTGGAAAGACAGAGTTGATATTGTTAATAATCTGTTACCTACTATTAATGAATTTGAGAAAACTATTAATGCTATATTGGTTCATAATGATGACCAATGTACTGGTTATAAACTTGTTAAATTTAATGATATTTGGTATAATGGTACAACTGGTGTTAATAAAGTAAATCTTTGGAGATTTAATAATATTAATGATATACACAAACAAATACCTTTTATGATTACTGATTTAGTTGTAGATGAATCTGCACTAAAACGTAAAGCTAAATGGTATGACATTAATAAATTCATTTGTCAATATGTTTATTGTATAATGAAGTTTAATAATAGTGATAATAACAGACTTTGGGAACTTATTGATGTTAATCCCGAATGGATTCTTGATAATCGTAATAATCAAAGATAATTTGTAACAACTTGTGCGGCTCGGCCTTCGGCCTCGCTCCCCGGTGGGGCAGGAGGTTGCACGCCCACTTGTCGTGTTACTCAAACTTTTAATGGTATGTCTAATCGTAAAGTTAATCCTGATAGTCTTCGTCAAGTTACTCGTTATATTAATGAGTATTCTCAACATATTTGGGATAACGAATTGACTGGTGATAAAGAATTTGTTCGTGTTAAAGAAAATAATAAACTTAAAACTGTTCGTTCACGTTCAAAAGATGGTAAATATTATTATCCTTATCCCTCGTATGAAGGTGGTGCTAAAACTATTGGTCCCGGTTTTAAGTTAAATGATACTTCTGATTTTACTAAATCTGTTAAAGCGAAAGGTAAAGCAACAAGAAAACAAATTGATGCTGAATTGAATCGTCGTATGGCGAAAGCCTACAATGATGTTCGTGATATTTATTCTGAGAAATATGGTATTGATGATTTCAATACTTTACCTCAGCCTATTGTTAATCTTATGTCTAATCTTGCATATCGAGTAGGTCGAACTGGTTTTAGACAATATAAGAAATTGTTAAAAGGTGCTAATGAACGTAATACAGATAGTATTATTAAAGAATATACTACTGGTAATAAAAGAAGAGATAAATCTGAATTAGAAATATTTAAAACTAATAGTTCTAATGATTATGATATGATTAGAAATAAATTATTTTCTAATTTTAATGCTGATGATAATCCTGATAACTATGTTGAAGATATGAGTAAAACTAATCGTAAAAAATATAATTTCGGTGGTATTCGTTCTACACATGATGCTACTGCTGATTATTTAGGAATGGCTCGTAATTCCGGTAATAGTTTTTTCGGTAATGGTATGATTGATTTATTATATCATGGCGGAAAGAATGATGATACTGGAATCCCAGTTAAGAACTATGTAGATAAGTTGATTACTAATGATAAACTTATCTATGCAAATATGCAGAACAAAATCAATAATGAAATTTTAACTTCTCGTGGTATTACTGCTAAATTCGGTGGACTTGTTGGAACTCCTCGTAGGAAATTTTATTGGGGTGGAACAAGTATTAATGACCCCGGTAGTGTTCAATGGGGTACGCGAGTTCAAGCCAGTGATATTGATGAATCTAAATATAGTGCTGATGGCGAAGGTATCGTAGGTGGTAGCGCTTTAAGTGGAGCTGGAACTGGATTAGGAATTGGAGCTGCTGTTGGTGGAACCGCGGCGCTTGCTACTGGTGCAGCTGCTGGTTCTTGGCTTGGCCCTATCGGTGCTGGTATCGGCGCATTAATTGGTGGCATTGTTGGTCTGTTTACTGGACGTAAGAAAAAGCGTCAAGAAGAACGTCGTCGTCAAGAACTTTTAGCTGAACAAGCTGAAATGGAACGTCAGCAGACTTTGGGTAATATGCAAGATAAAGTTGAAAATGATGTTGCAACTATTCGACAAAGTAATCTTGGCAATTACTCCGAAGGTACAGGATTTTATGCTAAATTAGGTGGAATGGTTGGTCGTAGAAAGTTAAACACCGGCGGTCAAGTAGTTCCTAATTCATCTAATAGTGTTGTTGCTTATGGTCAAACTCATGAACAATATAATCCTGCTACTGGTGAAACTGGAATCATATATGGTGATTCGGAAATTGAAGGCGGCGGCGCTAAAAATGGTCGAATGTATGCTGGTGAAGTTGTTCGTGAAACTTCTGAAGGTGGTCAAGTATTCAGTGATACAATTAAAGTTCCCGGAACAAATCGTACTTTCGCTGATTACGCAAAGAAACTTACTGATATGAAAGGTAAAAAAGAAGCTCAAGTCATTCAACTTGCTGATGGAGTTACATTATCTTTATCTGCATTAGATAAGAGTAAAACTAACAAATTACAAACTGGAACAAATGTTCGTAATATTGAAAAGTTAGTTTATAAAATGAATAAAGTTCGTGGTGAATCTGAAGCTATTGATGCTAAAACAGAAGATTTGTTTGAAGCTCAAGAACTTTATGCTACTGCTTTAGGACTTCGTAATGATGCTCCAGTTATGCGTTGCGGTGGAATGGTAAGAAAGAAAAGACCTTTTGGCGGATATGCTTCACCGTATAGTCTTACAGGAGTTTCAGCTCCTAAACTTACTACTTTACCGCCGATTCAAACTACTGCAAGTGCTGGCGGTGGTTCTGCATTTAAGTTCGGATTTAATGAATTTGGACTTGGTATGAATCTTGCAAGTTCACTGTTTGGAATTGTAGGTAACGCTCTTAATACTCGTGCTAATCGAAAGGCTATTGAATTTGAATCTACACTTCATGTTCCGAAAGGTAATAAAGTAGATGCTGTCCAATATAGTACAGATTATGATATTAGTGAGGAATTACAAGAACTTGGCACACAAGAACGTAGAGCTGCTCGATATATTACTGATAACACAAGTAATGTTCAAACTGCTCGAAATAGTGTAGCAAATCTTGCAATTAATGCTCAACTTGCTCGAAATAAATTGTATGGAGCTAAGAAAGATTATCAACGTCAAAGATATGATTTGAATAGGCAAGAACGAGTTAATGCTCGAAATGTTAATAGTCAAATTATGTATCAAGACGCTATTAATGAATATAACAAAGCTGTCGGCTTGAATCAACAGTTAATGGCAGTCAGAACGCAAGGATTACAAGGAATGTTACAAGGAGTTGAAGGTCTTGCCGGAGCAGTTAATAATTACGCAAGTGCCCGCTTATACGAGAAATTATGGCCTCGTGGAGTAACTAATCACATGAGAAGTGGTTTTGCTTGTGGTGGTCTTGCAAGACGTAAAAGAGCTTAATGCAGTGCGTGATATATCGGATTATTCTCTTATAGGATAGTCCGATATTCACGATTTTTTGTATATTTGTAATGATACAAATAGTGGTACAAACACGCGCGACAAGTGGGCGTGCAACCTCCTGCCCCACCGGGGAGCGGAGCCGCTGTGCGGAGCACAGCAGGCGGAGCCATACGAATTACAACTAATTTACAAACTAATCATTATAAAATTATGGCAGAAATTGCAATAGGTCGATACGATACTAATACATTAAAAACTCCACAATTACAAGATTATGGAAGTGTATATGCTGCTGTTGGAAATGCTTTGAATCAAAAGTATTACCAAAATCGTGAAGCTTATATTAATAGAATTGCTAATCCTTTAAGTCAAATTAAAGCAACTTCTCGTGGACAAAAAGTTCTTGATTCTGAAAGAGCTAAGATTGTTGAAGGTGCTAATGAATTTAAGGAACAAGATAATTGGTTTGCAGCAGATGATTATATTTATAAGCAAACTGAGAATATTCTTACTAATGAAGGTCTTAAAGCTGTTCAAGCTGATTATGCTTTGGAACAGCAATATATGGAAGATTTGAAAAAGAGTGATTGGGATACTCAAAATCAAAATGCTTTCCTGCTTCGTAGTCGTTTACAATCTTCTGATATTATTTATGATGCAGAAACTAATACTGTCGTAAGCGGTGGTTTTAATGGAGTTCAAATCGGTAAAAAGTTCGATGTAAATAAATATCAAAAAGACGTATTTGATATTCTTTCAAAAGCTAAGGCTGATAAAGTATCATTTGAAAATCTTGTTACTAATCCTGATATGATACGTCAGTATGGATTGGATGTTGCAACAGGTTTTGATGGTGAAACGTTAGCAAGTCACTTTGTTAAAACTGGTAGTGAAAGAGAAGGTATCACAGAACAAGAGATTATGAGTTATGCTATGTCATTACTCAAATCTAATCCTGATTATACTAATTATCTTACTACTATTTGGCAGAATCAAGATGCTCTTACTCGATTTGTAAAAGATGATAGTTCTGCTGGTGGACATTTAAGAGATTATGAATTAGAAGATTATGCTCCTTTATTCGCTGGTAATCCTACAATGTTCGCTCTTAATGGTTTAGGTATTAACGTAAATGAACTTGGTGCTCCTACAAAAGACGGTAAGTTTACTGTTAATTCTAAATTACCTGCTGAAGTTAAAACTTTGTTAGATACTGTTAGTAAGGAATATGGAGTTAATGTTCTCGATATATTACAGAATAAAGCTCAAGTTCCACCTGAACTTATTCAAGCTGGTTTACAGAATTATGTAGATAAAATGTTTGAAAGTTACGCTAAGGGTGTACTTGGTGCTACTGATGATATTGAGAATCTTGATAGAACCGCTTTTACACAAAGTGTTTTGTCTGGTCAATTTATTAACAATAATATTCAAAGTTTAGCTGGTGCTGCCGCAGGTTTATATTCTTATCAAGATATTAAAACTACGGTTGGTTTAATTGCTAATCCCGGTTATACAGCTTATGTTAAAGCTCGTGCAAAAGGTAAGCAACAAGAACTTGAAACTCTTCAACAATATGCTCCGTATCTTGATACATTAGGTGGTTTTAAAGTTACTGGTGATAGTGTTGCAGAAAACATTAATCGTCGTAATGAAATTACTGACCAAATGACTAAACTTTCGAATTCTATGAATCAGATATTTACATCTGATGAACTTGGAATTTTAGGTCTTAGTCCGAGAGATGGTAATATTGTTAAAACACTAAATATTTCTACTGCTGAAAGATTAGTTGATTCAGCAGGTCTTGATGAAGAAACAGCAGCTAATCTTAAAGGTAAACTTTTACAAGTTCAGACTGCTCAACGTAATTATAATAATCTTCAAGCTAAACTTCGTTCTGACGAAATTCAACTTAATTCTGTATTTGATACTTGGAATAAACATCGAGATAAGATTGAAGGTGGTATAGGTTGGTATCGAGTTAATAACGAAGAAGCTAAAATTATTCTTGATAACAGACTTGATAGTTATGATAAATATGTTGATTATATAAATCAAAATTATAAAGAACTTTATAATCCTGAAACATATAGTAGCACTTGGGTACGAAAAGATGGTGTAACAACTGGAGCTAAATATCTTGGTGATATGCTGACAAAAGAAGAGTTTGAATCTACTTTGTCTAATGCAGCAGATAATGTTTCAAATCGTTATCGTAAAGCTATTGCTGATGCACCTCTTGAATTTACAACAACTCGTGAGATTATTGCTAATCCTTCAAGATTCCAACAAAATTACATGACAGCTGCTATGGTAAATTGGAAAAAAGGTGCTGGTAATATTAGCGTTGTTCAAACTCCGTCTGGAGAAGGTATTGGTCTTACTGGAATGCAATTAGCTAAGTACATGAACTTTGATGCGTTCCCTACTTCGACAACTACTAATTCAAAAGGTACAAGTGTAACTCGTCAAAGTAATGCTACTAAAAATTCTAAACCTCTTTTGGGTAAAGAACTTGGTCTTGATTACGATATTTATAAGACTGAAGTTAGTCCGATTGCTAATGGAATTGCAGCTCGTGAAGGTCGTAATGAATATGCAATTACTCTTTTCGATGAAACTGGTGCTGCTCGTGGTAATATTATTTTCTCTGAACAAGTAGACCCGTCTACTATTGCTCGTCAAATTCTTGATAATTATCGTAATATTAAACCTTATGCTAAAATTGGTGGTGAAGGTTTACAACGTAGTGCTGGAATGATTGAATCTCAATATGCTTCGGGATTTATTGATTTCAGTACTACTGGTGCTAATAATAGTCCTACTGTTGCAAATATCGCAGACCTGCAAAGAACTGTTGATGATTTAGGTAAAGTTGAATATGATTTGAATATTCACGAACCTTTCTATAATAGTATTGACGGTAACAGTCGTAAAGTTGAGATTGGTAGAACAACACAAGGTTATTATATAAAAGATATTAGTGGATTAAAATATCCTGATGGTTCTGTTCATTATGGAGAATTTGGATATAATACAATTCCTAATAGTCTTTATACAATTAAAGGTATAACCCCTAACAACATTCAATATTATGAGAACATAAATGAAGCACTAAAGCCTATCACAGAATATATTTTAACTCAATATGGAATTATTCTTGATATGCAAGAAGCGGCTGAGGCTATTCAAATGAATAAAATAAATAATGCTAATATAGGATATTAAACTATGCCAAATTTAACAGATATTAAGATTCCTATTACAGGTTCGAAAGCTCTTACTCCTTCTGAAACACAAATTCAAGGAGTAGGAGCTACTCCTGTTTTACCGTATAGTATGCCGGAGCCTGAACATGCTCGTGGTGCAAAATTATCAGCTATTAGAAAATTCAATATTTCTGAATACGAAAACATATTAGGTCGAGGTCAAGTAAATCCTAATCTTGATTTAAGTGTTCTTAATGAAAATAGAGCACAAAATCAAAGTGGTTGGTATTTAACTAAAAATGCTATTGGTCAATTAGGAACTACTATTCTTGGTGGTACTATTACTGGTATTGGTAGTATTCTTAATTTCTTTCCTACTACATATCGTGCTATTAGTCAAATATGGGATGATAATGCCAAATATAAATGGGACAAAGCTATTAACGAAGGTCTTGGTTCTGAATGGCAGAGAATAGGTAAAGACATTGAGAATTGGGGTCGTAAAGCAATGCCTATTTATCAAACAGAACAAGCTCAAAAAGGTGGTTTTGCTGGTGGTATGGGTGATGCTACTTGGTGGGCAAGTATGTTTCCTACCGTAGGTTCTGCGACCGCATCTATGCTTCCTGTTATTGGACAAATGCGAGCTTTACAAGCTGTTGGTAAATTAGGAACCATGATTAACGGTGTTGGCCGTTTAGGTTCTGCATTGAATAAAGCAGGTCGTGCATTACAAAATCCTTATACTCAACAGATAATTGGTACTTTATATGGAGCGCATCTCGATAGTATGGAAGAAATTGTTCGTGGTTATGATGAACAATATCAATATGCTCTCGATTTAGGTTTCAGTGAAGATGATGCTCGTAAGTTTGCATCTATTTATGCTTCTGAAAGTTACAATGATGCTTGGGCTTATGGAGTATTATTTAATGCTATTGAACTTAATAGTATGCTTCGTGGTATTAAAGAAGCTCCAGTTAATAGTATTTCTATTGAAAAAGGTTTAAAAAGTAATATAAAAGGTCTTGCACAAAAAGGTAAGACTTTTGTTTTAGATAGTGAAACATCTAAACTTAATCGCAAACTTATTCCGAGTATTGGACTTCATAAAACAAAAGATTTCTTTTCTGTTGCTTTATCTGAAGGTCTTGAAGAAATGCGAGTTGATATGGCACTTAATGAAGGTGTCGTTGCCGCAAAGAAAGAACTTGGGATTGAAGATGAAACTGCTGATTTAACTCCGTTAGCTCGTATGGGAAGACTTGTTGAACAAGCTTCTTCATGGGATAGTTTTATTTGGGGTGCTATTGGTGGTGGTGTAATGTCTGCTGGACGTAGTGGTGTTACACGAATACTTAATGGTAAAGCTCAACAAGAAGCTGAGAATAAACGAGCTACTAACATTATAAATGGTATTCAAGATACTGCCGCAGCTATTGCTGATTTTGACGGTGATATGAATATTAAAGTAACTGAAACTCCAGTTTTAGATGAAGCTGGTAATCAAGTTATGAATAGTGATGGTACTCCAAAAGTTAACAGAACTATTACTGACCCTGCTTCAAGTTTACTTGTTGGTATTATGGGTAGAATTGGTTCTGCTAATGGGTTCAATTATGCTGTTGAATATTTTGATGAATTAAGTAAATTATCAGATGCTCAACTTGAAGAAGTTTACGGTGCTAATAAACGACCTGTCGTAGATGTTCTTCGTAGAGAATTTACTATTATGCGAGATATTCATGCTCGTAATATGGGTTTAAGTTGGGGTAATCCTTTCGACAATGTTCTTAAAGTTCAGGCATCAACTGATGATTATTTACTTGACTATTATCGTCGTCAATTAGCTATCGTTGATACTGATATTCAAACTTTCGATATTGAAGCGTCTAATCTTCGTAAGCAACGAGATGAAGCCCTTAAAGCTATTGATAGTAAACTCCATAGCTTAAATGTAGAAAAGACTGTTCTTGAACAAGAACGTGAAGAACTGCAAAAAGTTATTGAAGATTATAAAACTCAGCTTGAAGATAAAACTCGTAATAAAGCGATTAGTACACTTAAAGATAAGCGTACTCGATTAGTAAATAAGATTAAAACTATTGAAGATACAATCAATGGTTTACAATCTCAAATTGATGAGTTAAATACTTATATTGCTAATCAAGGTGCTATTAGTACAAAACAACCTAATCGTAAAGCTCGTAAACCTTATCTTCTTGAAATTAAAAATAGTAAGAAATCTATTTTAAGTCTTCAACAACAAATTGCAAATGCTCGTCAAGCTATTGCAGAATTAGAAGTTGGTAAACTTCAATATGAACAAGAACTTGCTATTCATAATGGAGAAATTGCTGATACTCGTAGGAAGATTGAATTATTTGAAAATGATTTAACTGATTACGATGCAAGACTTAATAGAATTAATAGTGATATTGCAGAACAAGGTGAACGTGAAAATAATAATGTAGCTGAATATAATGAAGCTGCAAAACGTTTGCGTGAAACTCGTAATAACAATAATCAAACATATAAATCTCTTGAAGAGGCTCGAATTCAACTAAGTATGGCTGTAATGGCTCTCGAAGAAAATGTTAATAACCGAGATGAGATTATGGCTGAACGAAGTAAGTTACTTAAAGAAGTTTATGATAAACAAGAAGAGATTGAAAAAGCTAAAGATAAAGTAGAAGAAACTACTGAAACTACTAATCAAGAAGCAAGTCAAGAACCCGAAAATGTTACTACCGAGGTGCTGACAGACAGTAACGGGATTTCGTACTCTCTCGATGACAGCGAGGCCCCAAATACCGTCGATATTAAAAATAAGGTATATTCGGTAGGCTCAAAATTTAATGTCGCAGAATCGCCCAAAACCGTGCAAAGAATCGAGGTCGTAACCGACGGCGAAACCGATTTTAGTGCTGTAATGGTTACTATAAAAGATGATGCGACTGGTAAGGAAGATACATATTCTGCAAAAGAACTTGCAGGTATGGATATTACTGAAATTCGAAGTGAAGTTCAAACTAAATTTGATGCTATTTATAAAACACTTTATAGTATTCAAGATAAACTTTCAGCAGATAAATTTGAGAATCATTATTTAGATACTATTATAAATCTGTATAAAGAATTATCTGATTCTAATAGTGATACTTATAAAGCATTATTATCTCCTATTGATAATACTGAACTTAATACATTACGAACTACTATTATTGGTAATTTTATTGGTTGGATAAATGAATATCAACCTACTGAAATTAGTAATGAGAATTTAGAAAAAGCTAATCGTGTAAAACAGTTATTATCAGATAGCAATATCCGTATTGCAAATAATCTTAAATCTAATCTTTTCAAAGATTGGATTTGGAATCTTTATGGTGGTGATATAGTTGGTTATAGTGAAGAGGAAAACGCTAAAATGCGTGAAGCTATTGCTGACTATATTGCTAACGTTGCTAATGTTCTTAATAATAATTATACTATCACTGATGGTAAATTAACTCTTAAGAATATTAATGTAGACCATAATGTAATTCGAGCACAAATTGAAGGTCTTACTCAAATTAAATTTGAAAATCTTAATAGTAATTTTGATACTGTTAGATATTCAAATTTCTATCATAAGATAACTCTATTCAAAAATAGTATTATTAATGAAGTAGCTAAAAGTACAACTGAATTTTACAAAACTAATATCGCATATATCAACAGTGTGATGAATAGGTTTATTAGTAAAATTCGTGCTATTAGACAAGATGAAGATAGTCCGTTACATGATGCTCTTGTAAATGATGATGGCTTTGGTAGTCAAACTTCTAAAATTATGGAATTTGCTACTGCCGTAAATAATTTAGCAAAAGAGTTTTTAGATTATGGTGCTATCCCTAATCTTCCTGCTCGTACAAAACTTCATACATTAGCTCAATCAATTCAACCTTATTTGGTATCTGATGTTGATGCTTTGAATCTTACTGGAGTAGATGTTATTACTGCTGTTCGTCAAAGTAATGTTCTTGATTTATTAAGAAATGCTCGAATGGCTTATTCTATTCTTTCGAGATATTATAATTTTGAAAGTGGTACTGAATTAAACGATGATGTATCTATTCTTAATAGTCTTGATGTACTTGCTAACAGTGTTTCTGACTTTATAGATGATACTGAATCGAGAGATGAATTTAATACTAATGACTATCGTTATTATATTAGTGATTCAATGCGTAATGCTCTTGATGCTATTGAAAATACTATTGTAAAACTCGATGGTCGTCAGATATTTACTGATAATCACGTTTATACTTACGAAGATATTCTCGATTCTATATATCAGCAAACAGATGGTCGTAATGATGTTATCAAATATTATGAACCCATTTGGTATGCACTTAAATATTTCAAAAATGATGTAAATGTTAATACAATATATCAACAAATGAGTAAGAATGGTGTTCCACAAGAACAACTTGATGCTCTTAAACGTTTGTTTGATATTATTAATAAACGAATTGCTAATCCTATTCAAACAACAGATGGTGCTTATCTTGATAGTAACTTAAATCTTCGTGGTAAGTTTTTAAGTGATTTCTTCAAAACTCATATTCAACGTGAATTTGAAACTAATGGTTTCAAAGGTTTACGTCGTCTTACACCTGAAGTTTATAAGATTATCACAAGTCCTGAATATTATAATCCTAAAACTCGTGTTATTAAAAATAATATTACAGTTAATGGTGTTAAATTCAAGACTACTGAATTATTTGATGCTTTAAGAACTTTACACGAAGGTCAAGAATTTGAAGTTACTTATAAGGATGGTAATGTCGATGTTAATTTAGATGTAAATGGTAAGAAACTACTAATTGAACGAATTGGTTTAGGTGATAGTGAAACTTATCATGGAATACAATTAGGTAGAATTGATGAAAGTGGGGTTAATCAATATGATTCTGCTTTTGGTAATTCTTATGGAACATCTAAATTTGTAGATACTATTATCCGAAAAGCTGGTGGAAGCGATACAATATTTAACTTAACAAAAGAGTTTTATAAAATATACACTGAAGCCTTAACTCGTGAACAACAAAATTCTGATTCAGTTGTTTCAAAACTGAAATCAATTATTAAAGAATTAGATAAATATGGTAATACATCAAAAACTGAACATTCTGAAATAATCAATGCTTTCATTGGAGCTATCCAATATAATACTGAAGTCGAAGGTGTTAGTCCGGAAGCATTTGATATTGAAGCTCTTGATTTGAATAAGGTTTATTATCTTATCAGTCCTATGTTCTATAACGTAAGACTTAAAAATCTTAATGATTATGTTCGTTATGGACTTAGAATCAAGAACGCTTATCAGAATCTAAATACTAAACTTGGAAATGACTTCATTCAAAGTCAAAAACTTATTACTGAAATTAAAGAAAAAGGTTCTGCAATTTTAGTATTAAAAGGTATTAATAAATCTCCTATTACATTTGCCGATTCAAGTGGTTATCGAGCTAATGTAAATGAAGAGATGCAACGTACTGTTACAGTTAATGGTAAACCTGCTGTTAATATTATTCAACGTCAGCCTGACGCTGATGGTTTAATGTTAGTTTCATCACTTACTACTGACACTGCATTTAATAATCCTATTGTTGAAGATAAAATTACTTCATCTGATAGGCATTTCCAAATGTATGCTGAAATTCAAGCTAATGCTGGTGAAAATGGAAAAAGTTATGTTCCGTTACATCGTGGTAATTTAGCAAGTGATGTTGCAGATACACCGTTTAATGTAGCTGCTATGGAATTTGTTACTCAAACTATGAGTGATATTATTTCAGATGCTACGTTTACATCTCTTCCGACTGATGCTAAATCTGGTCTGTATACTCTTGTAGATGATACTAATAAGACTCGAACTAAAGCTCATAATGCTAATATTCGTAGTCGATTAGCTCCTTTATCAGAAGCTATCATTACAAGTTACAATCGTGGAGTTCCGGGAGCTGAATGGTTTAATATTAGTTCTCTTTACGAAAATACAGACCCTGCTACTGGAAAAACTCGTTATATTAAACATTTAGATTTCCAAACAGTTGTTCGTAAAAAGAATATACTTGGAAATGGAATAAGTTATATCAATAGAATTAGTATTGAATATACTAAATCTGGTGATAAATTTACTCCTGTTAAACTTCGATTAAGTCGTAGAGTAATTCCAGTTAATAGAACTACTTCAAAAGTTCGTATTGCTAAGAGTCCTTTTACAGCACGAGAACTTGCTCAATTAAATGGTATTATTGAAAAAAGTAAATCTAACAAAGGAACTTACGCTGTAATTGATTTGCAAACAAGAGGTATTACTGGTAAAGATTTAACTGATTTACTTAATCATAATCTATTCCGTAAACTGTATGGTAATATGCAACGTAGTGTTACTACTGCATTGCAAGGCGACCATTATACTTACGGTGTTAAAACAGATGATGGTTACGCAGCAGTTAAAGGTCAATATAAATCTAAAATACTTGATTGGGCTAAACAACAAGGTATTATTGATAAATCTGTTTCTTCAACATTTGATTCGATGCAAGATTTTATTCTTGACACCGGCGCTTTAACAACAAGTGTTATTGGAATTAGAGATACCAATGGTAATGTTGTTACCAATTATACTATTGATTCTATTCAACCTGCTATGTTCTTTGAACTTAAATCTGAAAGTTCTGATAATCCTATTCGAGAATCAGAAGATATGACGAAAGAATTTGCTGTTAAAGCAATTACAACATTAAGTTCAATGACAAGTGATACTGAAACAAACTGGTATCAAAAACTTGTTAATATTACAGATGATAAAGTAGCAGGTCTTAGAGTATTAGGTGTTATACCTGATTTTGTATCTGAAGATGTTGCTAACAGAATCGCTGAATTATATGATAGAATTTATACTGATGGTAAAACTAATTTCAGTATTAAGAAACTATCGAGTAAACAAGATTTCATAATTGCTCAATATGATAAAGGTACTGAAACTATCGTTATCAATAGTAATAAACTTACTAAACGTGATTTTACTGCTACTGATTTAGGTGTTAATATTACTCATGAATCTCTCCATAAGTATTTTGAACAACAAGCTAATTCTAAAGAATTATACGATAAACTTGTTACATTAATTAGCGATATTAATGACACTGCATTTAAAGTTGATTCTAAAGAATTTAATGCTAAATATAAGAGCGATTTAACTGAACTTGAACTTGGTTATCTTCGTACATATCTTAAAATATTAAGTGAAACTCCTGCTGAAATAGTTACTTATGCTTTTACAAATAAACAGTTTGCTAATTTGGCAAATAGGATTATTATAGAAGAAGCTCCAAAGATTAAAAAACGTAAAAGTCTTTGGGATAAAATTATTGATGCAATTCTCTCTGTTATTGGTATAGATACAGTTACTGATAATAGTTTACTTAGTAATGTACGAAATATAGTAATTAATAGTTTGGATAGTGTGAACAGCCGACGCGCAAAAAGTCCGACCAGTGGGCGTGCAACCTCCTCTCCCACCGGGGAGCGGAGCGCTGGGCGAAGCCCAGCAGCGAAGCCAACCTCAGTTACAACTAATCAAACTAATGTTACAAACGATGCAACACATGATAATTTATCAGTTACAGAACCTATCAAAACGCCTGATGAAACTCTGACAGAAAATCAAAGAGTAGCTCAAGCTGAATTGGATTTTCTTGATGATGACAGTGAAATTACGTTTGATGACAATAATTCTGAAACACTTAATAGTCTTGATGTTTCTGATATTGGCCCGAATATTGTGATACCCGGTGGGGGAGTGGGTTTGACGCCCACTGGTCAGGTTTTTTCAAATAGTTCTGAAAATGTTTTGAATAATCAGAAAAATGTTGTATCTTCAAACGGTGAATATGTAATTGAATTTATTGATAAATATATTGATGACAATAATAACAAAATTTGTTAGTTTATGAATGCACAATGTAGTCCTGAACCTTATCGTTTAACTGCTGATGGAAGACTTGAGAAATCTGGTCTTTATCATCAAATGAAGTCTTTTAAGACTAAGCCTATCGAAGATATTATTACATCTTTAATGGAAAAAGGTGTTTTACCTACTATTAAAGATTATAATAATATTCGAGGTTATGCTGAAGATAATGCTGATGTATCATTAGAGAATGCTTTTAAGCGTCGTATTCTTACAGCGTTTTTATATGCAGAAGCGGATGCCCGTACTCCTTATGGAGCTACGGGTTATCCCGTTTATACAAGTGGAGAACTTAAATTAGAATCTGTATTAGCTGCTCTTTCGACAGATGAAACTTATAGTGAAGATATTCGTAAAGATTTTGAATCTCTTGGTAACGCATTAGGTCTTGATATTAAACACGCTTTTAATCCGTCTATTGTAAATACTGCTACATTTGATGAGATGGATTATGCCTACATGGCTCGTGTTTTAACTGCTGCTTACTTTAAGTTAAAAGGTCTTACTGCGGAACAAAGACAAACTCGTTTTGGAGCTAATTATCGAGATGTTTCTCGTAGTGGATTTAAGGCTTTAATTCTTGCTGAGTTTAATAAAGAACTTGAAGAGTATAAAGCTCGACCTAATTTTATTCCTACAAGATTCAACGATATTTTTGTAGCAAATGTACTTACTGATTTGAATAAAGGTAATAGTCAAATCTTTAATTATTTTCTTGATTATATTGATAAGAACTATGGTATTAATCGTAAGCGTGCTTATCAGAATAATCGAATTGTCGATGATGAAAGTACAGAAGAAGGACAACGTGATGCTATTGAAGATATTGAAGTAATGTGGGATGATTTACAAAAAGAACGTATTGATAGAAAGAATACGTTAGCATCTCATGTTAAAGCTCAAATAGCTCTTCTTGTAGGTTCGAGTAATTTCAAAAATAGAACTGCTAATAAAGCATACATTCCTGCTCCTATTGATATTAATGTTTTATGGAATAAACTTATTGAGGCACATCTTTACGATATTCAACCTCAAGATGTATATAATAGATTGCAACAACTTGCAGCTATAAATGATGAGTTTACTCCTATTCTTGAAATATTCCAACGAGTATTTGAAGATGATGGTTCTGCTGCTTCTGATTATGATACTTCTTTTGTAAATGCTTATATTTCTGGAATTAAACTTGCTGTTATTCCTGTAAATATTATGGCATTAGAAGGTGGTAATAATGCTACGATTTATCAGAATAATCGAGAATCATTTGGTGTTAAAACATATATTGATAGATTTGAAAGTATTTTAAGTACAAATATTGAATTTGGATTATATAATAATCTGAATGATGTACTTTATACCAATCCTAAATCTAAACGTATTTTTGAACCTATTTCAAGACGTAGTAAGATTGATAAAGCAGCTCTGTTAGATAAACAGATGTCTGTAATTAATTATTTAGGATTAGCAATTACTCGTGATGCTCTTACTCAATATTATAATGCAAACGATAATGCTAATGAAGTATATTCAAGAGTTAATTCTCTTCTTGAAAATGTAGTTAACGATACTAAACATCGTGTTAATACATATCGTGGCAAAGAAATTCCTGCACATAATATTAATGGATATTTATATTCATTAGCACAGATTGCTACTTATGATTTTAATAGTTTTACGAATATGAGTTATCTTGATGTTCAAGGTAAACTTAATTATTCACCTCAGTATGATAGTATGCTTACAAAGTTCCTTCGTGGATTTGTTACTCGTACTGGTGTAAATACTGAATATATTAAACATATATTTAAGGATTATCTTAATGATCCGACTTTAACGGCTCCGGGTGCAGAAGATAATATTCTTATTTATGATGAAAAGACTGGTCTTGGAATATTCACTAAAAATAGTATTGGTGAATACGAAGTAAATCCTGCATTTATCTCTGATGTTGAACGTCGTTATCAATTTGCATTATCTGCATTTAACGGTGTTAAAATTGGAAATAAAGGTCTGAAATATCGTGAAGTACAAGGTGCTCTTTATACATATACCGAAGTTATTCTTAATATGCTTGGTCAATATGTATTTTTAACATCTGATAGTCCTCGTAGTTATATGATGACTACAAAACGACTTGAAGTCGATGATTTATTTATTAAAGATTCTTCTAAACCTCGTACTTCAATTCACGTTAAGACTTTTGGTTCTAATTATACACCTGCCGCTGTTGCAGCACATCCTAAATCGGTATTTATTTTCTCAGGTAATACTAAAAGTCGTGCGATAGGTGCTCCAGCAACATCTGGACAAGAATCTATTCGAAGTCTTAAAAATACTATCGAAATTGATGGTTTTAAGGGTGAGAATATTACTCCGAATAAACCTACAACAACAGATTATTTTACTGATGCAGATTATGATGCCTATGTAAAAGATTTTGAAAGTCGAGTAGTTCCTTTTATTAATGATGCTATTTCTCGTGGATTAAATATTTATCTGCCGATGAATGGTATTAGTAGTAGATTAGCTACTCATGCTCCTCGTATATATTCTTATGTAACTGAATATTTAGATAATCTTGTTGCACGAAATAAGTTTGTTCGTATAACAGATAATCCAATAAATGAAGAATCAAATGTTTTCCATTCTATTGAAAAGATTGTAAATAGTGATGTCTTTAAGTTTAATACTTTTGGACAAATGATATTCCAATTAAGAGATAATAGTGACGAGAATATTGCTCAAATGAAAACTCGTCATAATCGAAAGTATTGGAATGGTAGAGCTATTTATGATGCAAAAGGTATTCCGACTGGTAAAGCATTTCAGTTCTTGAATATTACTTATATTGAAAACGGTAAAAATATCACATTACCTGCTCATATTGCAAAGATAAATAGTGTAGATATTGCAGAAGTTTATCGTAATATGATTGCACAAGTTCGTAATGAACCTTACGATGAAAATCTTGTTGCTAATACTGGTAATATTCGTGATTTCGTAACTGCTTACATTCGTTGGAATGCTACAACTGGTGTTGATAGTTTTGAAAATATTGCTAAAAGTATTTACGATACTAATATCAAAACTGATACAAGTGTCGTTACTACTTTCGATAGTTATTTAGCAGATTTAGTTCAAGAAGTATATAATCAGAAAGCTAATGATTGGATTAAACGTCGCAAAGCTGATGATAAAGAATATACTCTTGATACTATCCCTACATTAAAGAAAGAAAGTTTGTTAAATAGCGCTCGTCAGCACGTTCTTGCTACTTATGATATTATGGATAATGATGGTGTTCGATTAAGTTTACTTAAAGTATTACTTAATCATACTATCTATAATCATAGTATGAACGCTATATTTAATGGTGATATTGAAGAATATAAAGATACAGTAGACCTCAATAAACGTGTAGCACAAGTTATTAAGAATGGTCTTAATTCTATTGATTCAATTCATAATGATACTCCTCGTAAGGTTGTTGTTATGGAAGATATGAATTTCAATAGCAATATTCTTGATAAAATGGGTATTCAAAATGAAGCTATTTTGGATGCTTATCGTGCTACTGCTACTATTAATGACTCTCAGTCTATTATGACTAATGTAGGTCTTATTAAACTTTTGAAAGCCACTGGTCGTTGGAATCCAAGTGAACCTTTGTATCAATATATTACTGATTTACAAGACCCGACTAAAACATTTAATCCTACATCTTACGCTAAGGTTGTAGAACAAGTTAAATTGTTTGGTACAACTCGTCGTCGCCGTGGTGATTTTTATCATGCTCCGGCTGTAACTGGTAATGAAGTTGATATATTTGCTGATGAAATAGATAGTGTTCAAATTAAAGACTCGACTGTTGTTCTTTTTGAAAGTATGACACGAGGTAGTGCTATTGGTCAATTATATGATTGGATGATTCAAAATAATATTGACCAAGTTAGTCCTATTTCTGCTGTTAAAGTATCTGGTATTACACCAGTTAAAATTCATAATGACCAAGGTGGTCTTGATATTGAAGCACTAAATCGAGTAGATGATAGGTCTATTCTTTATATGCGAGATAGTGATTTTGTTATTCAACAAGATATTAAAGCTGATTTGCTTGATGAAACTACTATTTTAGGTGGTCAGTTAGTTAAGCAGATTATGGAAGGTCTTGATTGGAATAATGCTATTTATGAATTAGACGGTAAAAATGTTACTGGTAAAGAACTGTTTGATGAATTTCAAAAGACATTAGCTACTAATATTCGTGAAGATGCTATGCAATTACTTTACGATATTGGTGGTATCGATGAGAATAGTGAAATTCGAACTGATGCTCGCGGTGCTATTCAAATTGATATAAATAAACTTGTTAATCGTTTTCAAGAAATTATATCGGATGATGTTGATGCTATAACTGTTCGAAAAGCTCTTGAAATTAAAGAAGATGGTCTTCCGACTATGCCTTTATCTTATCCTGTTATTAAAGGTAAGTTAGAGAAGATACTGGCTTCTATGTTAAGTAAACAAGTTATTAATAAATATCTTCCCGGATTTCATGCTCCTATTCGAGC
>ENA-OPNB01000859-OPNB01000859.1-human-gut-metagenome-genome-assembly--contig:-NODE-859-length-26858-cov-5.677946_pt1 | contig 26858 bp, 26 predicted proteins | sample MGYA00241528_ERZ501754 | MGnify/ENA primary metagenome ERZ501754 (study PRJEB25962, sample SAMEA2042646) | human gut metagenome | biome: human gut; feature: human-associated habitat; material: faeces... | reverse complement strand
ATGGCGCAGGATCATGTCCGTGACCTCTGCAAACGATGGTTTTTCCAGTTTTTCACCTGTCTCAAAGTAGTGGAGGATCTGTTTGAAGATCCACGGATTTCCCTCCGCGCCTCTTGCGATCATAAAACCATCACATTTTGTCTCATCCTGCATACGGATCACATCATCCGCCGTTAAGATGTCCCCATTTCCAATGACCGGAATGGAGACGGCTTCTTTCACCTGACGTATGATATCCCAGTCCGCTTTTCCAGAATAGAACTGCTCTCTGGTCCTGCCATGTACTGCGATTGCTGCAGCACCGGACTCCTCCGCGATATGTGCCATCTCCACGGCATTGATATGATCGTCGTCAAAGCCTTTGCGGATTTTTACCGTCACAGGTTTTTTGATCGCTTTTGCCGTTTTCTCAATGATTTTTCCTGCCAGAAGCGGATTTTTCATCAAAGCAGAGCCGTCTCCATTATTCACGACTTTCGGCACCGGGCAGCCCATGTTGATATCCAAGATGTCCGCGCCGGAAATTTCGATCGCCATCTGCGCGGCCTCGGCCATGCAGTTCACATCGCTGCCAAAGATCTGCGCGGCAAACGGCTTTTCGCTCGGAAACGGACGAAGCAGCTGTGCGGTCTTCGTGTCGTGGTAGCACAGCGCCTTGGCGCTCACAAGCTCCGTGACGGTGTAGCCCGCGCCTTTTTCGGAGCAGATCTGGCGGAATGCAGCATCCGTTACGCCCGCCATCGGCGCGAGCGCGAGCTTCGATTCAATTTTTACCATTCCGATCTGCATAGTCCGCCTCTTTTCGATAACAATACAAGTATAGTATAGCATAGCAAGGCCGACAAGTCAAAGGAACAAAACGCGGACGGAGAAGTTTTTTGCAAACAGGTGTTGACATCACGGCGGAGGTATGGTATATTATCTGTTGCCGATATCTGCCGGTGTGGTGGAATTGGTAGACACAGGGGACTTAAAATCCCCCGGTAGCAATACTGTACCGGTTCGAGTCCGGTCACCGGCACCAGTATTCCCTTAATTTCATATCGCGGAGTGGAGCAGTTGGTAGCTCGTCGGGCTCATAACCCGGAGGCCGTAGGTTCGAGTCCTGCCTCCGCAACCAGAAAAGTCCTGAAATCATCAGATTTCAGGACTTTTTTCTTACCTTTCAGCATCATTTCAAAGGTGCAAAATAACGCTTTCTAACACTTTTCTAACCCATTCCGGCAAAAGGCTGTTTTTGGGCACAAAAAAACAGCGAACGCTAACAAAATGTCCGCTCCCAAGATCATCTTGATCTCGGGAGCGGTTTTTTGCACTCAGATAGCTGTTAGATCAGGTGCGATATTCTGCGGCAGCAGTTCCCCCAGCCGCTCCGACATACTGAGCACCATTTGCTCATGTGCGCCCATGCCAGAATGAATGTAGGTGTCGGCAGTGAAGTTGTAGTTGCTATGACCCAGCCATGTTTGAATGTCTTTGAGCGAGTAGCCAAGGTATAGCATGATCGTTGCGCAACTATGCCTCAGGTCGTGAAAACGAATGGGGCGCAATCCATATTTATTGAGGATATAAAAAAGGATGATCACTTCAAACGGAAGTGGTCATCCTTTTTCTATGCCGAGCAACCAGTCTGTTGATACATTCAGTGCTTCCGCAATGATAGGAAGCTCAAAGTCAGGGACAAGGCGTTTACCGCTTTCAATTCTGCTGATTGCCATTTGGCCCATTTGCAGGCCCGCTACTTGCAGCCTTGCCGCAAGCTGATCCTGTGTCAATTTTGCTTTGGCGCGTGCAGACTTAATCCGCTCGCCGGAGATATTGCATTTGCCGTCTAACGTGTATAGCCGCACCGTGTCGCCCCCATCATAATCATCTTTGACATATTCTTTGTTGACGGTAACACAAATATGAGCTATTCTTATAAAAAATGATTAAGGAGGCCGAGAATACTTCACTTTTTGAGGAGAGAGAAAACCATGAAATGTAAGCATTGCGGAGCTGACAACTCCAACGAATCCAAGTTCTGTTTTCAATGCGGTTAAGAACTGAGCTCGGACGATGTACAGCATTCAGAAGATTCCCCTGTTGATCCGACACATCCCATTTGCAAAAATTGCGGTGCGAGTAACACGGCGGATGCAAAATTCTGTCATCAGTGTGGACAAGAGTTATCTTCCAAGGCCGAAGATCCCGAGCAGAAGTCAGACGACGATTTAGGAAAAGATGCGCTTGTATTTGGGGCGGGACTCTTGGATGAATCTGCCGCGAAGACTCATAACGATACGGTTTGCCCCTTTTGCGGAGAGCTTGATTGCCACCCTCTGCAAAAGAACGAAACTACCGTTACGAACAAAAGCTATGGTTGGGGTGTGGTATGCTCCTGCTTGGGCCGTTTGGACTGTTGTGCGGCTTGTGAGGCAAAGGCTCTAAAGTGGAATCAAAAAGTGAATTGTGGTGGGTGTGCAAAAAATGCGGAAAAGCTCATATCGCCCTTGCCGATGCGTTAAAAAAGTGGGAAATTGCAACTGATGGAATCTATGGAAGTGCGGTTGCCGCTGCACTCGTATTGATTGTTGCAAAGTACCTATTTAATTTTGAAATTTTTGCGTATATTACAGCAGCGTTTCCCGCACTTGGGCTTGCCTCTGTTCATAGTGAGATATCAAAAGAACTGGGAGAACCTTTAATCAACTTCCTGACGCCTGAGCAGAAGAAGGACTGCTTATCCTCTATTGCATTCGCTACCGGGATCGTGATAGCGCTCGGCCTGTTCGGAGTCCCACTGTTAAATTCTTGGCTTGGTGACTGAACGTGAGCAGTAAGTTCTATTATTCCTGCATGAGCTTTGGGAAATTTGCAGGATGCCACCAGCGTCCAGACCGGAGTTTTTTTATCAACGGGCACCAATTTCCTGTATGTGCTCGCTGTACCGGTGTGTTGATCGGGCAGTACAGCGCGTTGATCCTGTACCGGATACTTTCTTTACCTGCTGTGATCTTAGTCAGTTTTTGTGCCGTCATGTTTCTTGACTGGCTTCTGCAATACTTAGATATGATCATCACGAACATATTTACGACTACCGACCCCGCCGCTCTGGCTGCGTGTGCAGGACAAGCTCTCAAACAAGGCACAGCTTCCCCGCACCAATGCGGGAAAGTACTCCTGGCTGACAGGCCTTCTCAAGTGCGCCAAGTGCGGCTACGCGCTCAAAGTGAGCTGCGTAAAAATTGAGCAGCGCTGCAAGCTCATCTGCTCCGGCCGCAGCAACTTCGGAAACTGCGATGCGGCGATCGACGTCGACCTGCGCGAGCTGGAGGACTATAACGCGCATGAACTGCAGAACATGATCGACGACTGTCCCGCCGAGCTTCCGGCTATTGAAGATAACGCGCAGGCGGAAGCCATTCTGGCCGTCGAACAGAAAATTGACCGTCTGGTCACAGCGCTTGCGGAAAGCAGCGAAATCTCGGCATCGTACATATCCAAACAGATCGAAAAGCTGCACGCCGAACGCGAACACCTGCTGCACGAGGTGTCTCATCCTGCGCCGCAGCTGCTGCAGTTCGATTTTCTACGGGCATCCTTTGATGAAAAGAAGCTTGTCGCCGCAGAATTCATCGAACGCATCGAGATCGAAGGAAAAAATGTGAACATCACTTGGAAGACCTGATGGGGTTGCAATGCAACAAACTCCATCAGGCTTTTTCCTGTCTTCTCGTAATTTTTTATCATCTTAGCAACATCTCGGTAAAGTGGCGTAAGACATCTGCGCCTCTTGCCAAGGCAAAGAAAGGAACAACCCGATGAATAAATCAAAAAACAGCACCAGTATCACAGTTCGCCTCTCTGCCGCCGAACGGCAGAAATTAGAACAGGATTCCCGCGCTGCGGGATTATCAACAAGTGATTATATTCAAACTCTTCTGCGTGGTGTTACCCCCACCGCAGACAGGAAGCGGCAGGAATAGCTGTGATAGCTGCAGCTGCGATGAGGACAAGAAGGGCCCAATCTAACAGATGCATCACAGGATCCCCACCAAGGTATAGACAGCAAGAGCCACGATCCATGCCACGCAGCACTGCATCATCACGACCCCAACTGTCTTCAGCGCTGAGCCGAATTCTCGTCGAATCGTGGTTACCGCCGCGATGCAGGGAGTATACAGCAGCGTGAACACCAGAAAGCTGATAACGGAACGACCGGTAAACATCGTAGAAAGTGCAGCTCCGCCTAACAGGATCTGCAGCGTACTGACCACAGATTCCTTTGCGATAAAACCGGAAATAAGGGAGGTTGCGCAGCGCCAATCCGCAAAGCCCAACGGTGCGAACACCGGCGCGATCCATCGACCAATGAGAGCCAAAAGGCTATCGGCACTGTCGGCAACTACATTCAGCCTGGTATCAAAACTCTGGAGGAACCAGATCACAATGGTAGCAAGAAAAATCACAGTAAACGCTCGCTGCAAAAAGTCCTCGGCCTTTTCCCAAAGCAGCAGCGCAACGCTCTTGAGGCTCGGAAGCCGATAATTGGGCAACTCCATAACGAAAGGCACGGGCTTTCCGCGAAACACGGTTTGGTTCATGATGAGGGCCGCAGCAATTCCAATCAGAATGCCCAGCAGATACAGTAGGATCATTATGAGCGCGCGGTGCGTTGGAAAGAACGCTGCGGTAAAAAATGCATAAATTGATATTTTTGCCGAGCAGCTCATATAAGGCGTGAGCAGGATCGTCATCTTGCGGTCACGGTCACTCGACACCGTGCGCGTTGCCATAATTGCCGGCACAGAACAGCCGAAGCCGATGAGCATAGGGACGATGCTGCGGCCGGACAAACCGATCTTTCGCAGAGGCTTGTCCATTACGATAAATCTTTCTATTCCGTGTAATATCTATCCGTTATCATTAATCGCACAGAGGCTCAAGTGAGTCGGTTGTGCGTTTTTTCTTTACTACAAATTCCACAAGGCGGAGGTAAGCCTGGCGAGAAAACAGTGCCCCCCTGATCTCCGTGGGTAGGGATAAGGCCGAGGCATAGCATCTGCTCAAAGAGCAGCTGATTGACACCGCGGCCCACCTAATCGTCCGCCACGCTACGATCTACACAGAACTCCAGCGAGTGGACGACCAGTATGCTGAATGCCAACCAACGTGAAGGGCACAGCGCAGAACCCACTGAGGGACGGCTGCGAGGGATCTTCAAATGCAGAGGCAAAAAGCGCTGATCGCACAACAACTGAGCAAAAGTCATTGCCGTCTGCGGTGTCACATGTAGCCGCAAAATAGCTAAATTGCTCGTCCAAACGCTCCTCCCTGCGGGATCATTGCGCACCATTTGCCGGACTTTGCTCCGTCTAAGTTCGCTATCTGGCTACCTACAAAAATGTTAAGGCAGAAAAAGCTGTTACCTTATATCATTCAAAAAACGCCCTTATTTTATTGTAGGCATTTTCTCCACCCATATAAGCGATGGGAGAGGCAGAGACATACCGCCTCTCCCATCAAAGCAACCCTATTCTCGAAGATATGCAGATAACATGTCTATAAATTGCGTATTGGTAGGCGGTTGTGTCAACGAACTACCAGCAACGCACTCTAATAAGCTATGGTCAGGCTGACGCCAACACGCTTGAACAAGTGTCCGTAGATTGCGCTCTACACAGCTACTCGTAGTTCCAAAATGTCTGGCGGTCTGCTTATAAAGCCGTTTAGTAACGAGCAGAATGTGATCAGGCTTCTGTCTTACCTGTTCTATCATATAAACTGCAAAATAGAAACCAGACAGCTTTCCCGACACACCCAAAAGGCGTAGTAAGCGTTCCGCATCCAAAGGAGTATTTATATCTCGCTCTGAAACATAGCATACTAAAGGCATTGACACCCCTCCTCTATATGTGAGATAGCAAATCACTCTGATCAGCATCTGTGGAGGGCCCCGTGACTGATATAGGGTTGTATCACAACAATTTTTTTCTTTTTGTGTCACAGAATTTTTATATAGTCGGAAAACAGGACATTTCTTATCCTCGAGTTCTTTTCAGCAGAATTGGCCCGAGTGGCGAGTTCGAACTCGCTGATGGGCTAAACGGGATATGATGCCCTTTATTTTCGTGCTGAGATGCGCGTCTTTCAAGGGATCACGTGTCAATTTACGTTTCTTAATGTTACCGTCTGACGCAGTCTAAAGGGAAAACTTAAGCACAAATTTACGATGGTTACGAAGCAATGATACCTATCCCGTCTCGCGTTCTCGTAAACCTTATAAGTCACTAAAGCTCTTTTCTTCGCCGCCTCCAGATATCGAAGCCAATATCAAAACAACATCACAGGCTTGTATCCTTGCCAACATAACCACTATCAAACAAGTATCGTTTTACATCAGATCTCCTCGACGTTCAGCACTCCATCCGTTGTGCAAACATCGGAAATAAGCGTCCCGGCACTGCAATGGCGGTTCAAGCGCAAGGTAAAGAGTGCACAGGCGGCATTATTCTTCCTACTATCCGGTTGACGGGTAATTTCCATATTGGAAACCTTGATCAACTTGTCCCGGTAGAGCTTCAGTACACGGTCGAGTGCAGAACGATCCTTGTACTCAACAAACAAATTGATCTCCGGTGCCGTTGCCATGATATGATATTCAATCTTGGAAAACAGCAGTTCCGCCAACAGGATCAGTCCGGCAGTCAAAAGCCCCCCCTCGTAAAAACCCGCGCCGATGGCAAGCCCCACGATTGCAATTGTCCACAGCCCCGCCGCTGTCGTCAGTCCCTTGACGCGCTGGCGACGCGTGACAATGATCGTTCCCGCGCCGATAAAACCCATACCGGCAACAACCCCAGCCCCCAAGCGTGCAGCATCAAGGTAGTACCGCATATACACTAACCAAAACTCACTTGTCAGTGTGGTCATAGCTGCGCCAAGGCAGATCAGGATATGGGTTCGAAACCCCGCGCTGCGGCGCTTGAACTCGCGCTCCATGCCGACGATGCCACCGCACAACGTGCTTAAAATCAGGCGAAATGCAACAGAGGCAAGCGTAATATTCCGCAATCCATCAAAAACAGGCAGCATTTTGATTTGCCCTCCTTATATCTCTTCGATCATGATAACACCTGTGATCTCAGACAGCGCCGCCAATACCTGCGGGTGCTGTTGGTGATGCTCCAGTCGGACGCTGAGCACCGCACTGGGATAGCGATGGTGCTCTTCCCCTCCTCGATCGATCTCCACACCGTAGATTTGAATATTCTGTGTCTTGACAGCGCCAAGCAATACGCCAATCTCGTCGAGCGATTTCAGTTCCACATAAATGTTCATATTTCTGGCATTTTCCAGCAAATACACTTCAAGTACCGGCAGGAAATGAATGCACAGGAACATCAGCACAAATGCAATGACAACACACTCATAAAATCCCGCACCGATGGCAATCCCCATACAGGCAGATGCCCACAGGCCGGCCGCTGTTGTTAATCCCTTGACCTCCTGCCGTCCGGTGACAATAATCGTGCCAGCAGCAAGAAAACCGATACCACTGTAAACCTGTGCGCCAAATCGGCTCACATCAATCTGCCTGCTGGTCGTTTCTGCAAACCCCAGCCAATCCGTATCAAGCCGAACGTACAAATACTGGCTCAGAATGCTGGTCAACGTTGCTCCAAGGCAAACGAGCATATAGGTGCGAAAGCCTGCCGCTCGATGTTTGCGCCCGCGCTCAAGGCCGATCATTCCACCAAATATCATCGCCAGCAGCAGCCTCAGCAGCACAGAGGAAAAGTTCAATTCTCGAAAATAGTCTAGACTGCTTATCAATTCATTATTCTCCTTTGAATGCCAATTGTTTTAGGCGTATCTTTCTCTCAGGGATCATCTGATTCTTCGCCCTCATACAGCCATAAGAAAATCCGTCCGGTGCATATGCCCCCGGACGGAAAACGCCTTATCTCATAGGATGCGCATCGGAATAGGCTCTGGCGCGCCCAACAAGATCCTCGAACAGCCTCAGCATACGTGCATCCGTGCGACACAGCGTTTCAGGATGCCATTGTACAAGCACAACCTGACCGTCGTCCGATTCCAGTCCCTCCGGCACACCATCACTGGTACGGGCAGTGATCTTCAGCCCCGGCGCAGGCATGTCCACGCACTGATGATGCGTAGAATTGGTAAACACCGTTTCCGCCCCAAACAAGCAGGAAAGCCGACTGCCGGACTGCAATGCAACCTGATGCAGCGGCGCATCAGCACTGTGCCGCTGTGTGTGCAGCAGCGGATGCTCACAGAATAGGGAAATATCCTGGCACAAACTGCCGCCCAGCGCCACATTCGTTAGCTGTGTGCCGCGACAAATGCCAAGCATCGGCAACCCCATACTCTTCGCCATGCGCACCGCGGCGATCCAATAACGATCAAGTGCGCTGTCAAGCGCACCGAGCTGCGGCAGCGGCTCCTGATGGTAAAAGCGTGGGTCAACATCCGCTCCGCCTGGCAGCAACATGCCGCTGCACAAACGCAACAGCTGCGCAAGTCCGGTATCATCCTCTGCCGCAGGCAACAGTATAGGCAGTGCGCCAGCCTCCACGATTCGTTCACAATAGACATGATCAACGCAGTCATATTGATCATGTCCGGCACTATGGTGACCGCCAAGCACTGCGATAATAGGCTTTTCCATGAATGGCTCTCCTTTTATTCCAGTTTAAGATAGTCGGTAATCAGTTTTTCAAAGATTGTATCTGGTGCGGCAAGAAATTCTGTGAAATAGTCCGGATCACGCCGCAGCATAAACAAGCAGTTCTCCATCAGTTTGACACGCCGCGGTTCAGCCTCCCAGTCGATGCACACGCACAGCACATCGGAAATACGCCCTTCCCGTACATGCAACGGCTGGGCAAAGTGGTAAAGGTCGATATATTCGTCTCCGACATCAACTGGGTCGAGGAAGAGGAATATGCTTTTGGCATCGGTCTCCCGCCCCAGCATATCCTCTGCATGTGCAAAACGATCCTTCAACCGTTTTGCCGACGCTTCATCCTTTGCATAACGGCGGCCGAGCGCTGCATAAAAAGCTTCTGCACTTTTTGCCTCGGCATCTGGAAATATCCGAATTATTGCAGGATTGGGCAAAAAGGAGCGAAACTGATAGGCGTTAAGTAAAATAGCAGCATAAATATCGCGCAGCGCGTCACTGTCAGGCAAAATCGAAAGGTAGCGCCATGGCAATGGGTAGCGGTAGCCGGAGCTCTGAATATCCATCACGACGGCATCATAGTCTTCAAAGTTTACACTGCGCGCTTCATACAGTTCCATTCTTTCAACGCGGTCAATCAGTTCTCCGTACCGCGCGCGCAGGCGTTCCTCCAACAGACGGCTGAGCCAAATACCGCTGTCACATACAAGAATGAGGTTCATCTTTTTTACATCATATTGCTGCTGTGTGATGAGCAGGTATACATAATTTGCCAGCAACATTTTATCTGCCAATGCAAGCGTGCTTTCTAACTCACACTCCAGTTCATCAATAAGGCACTGAGCAAGCTCCATGGCAACAGGACTTTGACGCACCTTATTTTCGTACTGCCACATAAAGTCGCCCAGTCCCTCCAGGCCGAAGCGGCGCTTGACAAGCATCGGCAGCAGCATGCTTTCAAGATATGGCGCATCATCGCTGCGCGCTTCAAGTCCGAAACGCACACGCAACATCGTGCGCAGTTTTTCTGCCAGGCGACGCGCTTCGGGCACAAGATCCGGAGACTCCATATCGTCAAGCGGACGGTGCGCCGCATCCTGACAGCACATAAGCAGCACGGCAAAAAAGCAGACTTCCTCCTCGCTCTCCTCAAAGCCGACATGTTCCGCAGAAATACGACTATAAATATCGCGGGCGCAAGCGTAGGCTTCGCAGCTCCGGATATCAGCGATGTCCTGTTCGGAGAATGACAAGCGGTACCCTGCCTGGTTGCGGTTGCGTGCAATGAGCAGATAAATACTCAGGCGTTGGGAGTTCGTATCCCGCAGACTGATTGGGCTTTCGCGCAGCAGGTGCAGTAACAGATGGCGCAGCTCCGACCTTTCCTGATCGCCGCAACGCAGCCACCGGCGGTATGCTGCGCCATATTCATCAAACGAAGCAAGATGGGAATGCACCGCGCATAGCTCCATCAGCGCGACGCGCAGATTTGCTTCTGTCCCCACAACGCTCACGCCTTTGCGCATGTGCGGCGGAATGGTAAGATGAAATGTAGCCAGATATGGCTTTGCACGGCTTATATAGTTTCGCAGATTTGACGGCGACATGGCATAGTGCTGCCCCAGCTGTTCGATGGTAATAGGGCGTGTCAGACTGACCAGATGCCGACAAAAAACGATAATCTGATTAAAATCGTACTTACTGTAACGCTTTGTAACAGAAAATTTCAGGAAGGCTGGTCCGTAATAGTGCTGAAATTCTTCCTCATTGAAGATTTTCAGCTCATAACCGTAGTTACGTTTGGCAATCAGTTCAGCACCGTGTTGCGGTAGTTCACCGCGCAAATCATTCATTTCCATTTTTACGGTACGGGTGCTGATGGACATCAACTCAGCCAGCTCGCTGGTGCACATAGGTTTCTCACTTCTGGAGAGCAAATAGAGGATATATTCCCCTCGTTCCTTCATGGCAAAGTACCCTTTCTGAGACATTTTCTCTGATCGTAGTATAGCGTCCATAGCAGGCAAAATCAAACTTTTTCGCCGCATATAGCGCAGATTATTACACTTTTTATAGGATAATTTCATGCGTTGCAAAGCACTGAGGAATGTACTATTCTATTGTCAAAAGTGGCCGTGCGCAGAAAGCTCATGACCAATCAATTTCAAAAAGGCGGTGCACACGCGCGTGATATACACGGATTTATTTTACATCCGTTCAGACAGGATTTATATGGAGGACGGCTGCTGCAGCGGCCTTCTGCGAATTCGGCACGGTCGCGTCGATGCACTGCTGCCCGCAGAACAGATTCCCGACGGGCCGGTAATAGACGCGCGAGACGCACGTGTAATTCCCGGTATCATTGATACGCATAACCATGGTACCTGTGGTTGGTCGCTCGAGCATCCGCGCGGTTTTGCCCAAGATGTGGAGACCGTCTGCCGCTATGTCAAGGCTTGCGCATCGCAGGGCATCACTGGCGTATTTCCCACTGCCGTACCGGCAATGATCTCAGCCTGCGCGCAGGCTGCCGCACTGCACCCAGTCGGTGCCGAGATCTGCGGTATTCACAGCGAGGGGCCCTGGCTTGCGCGCAGCGGCGAGGGCGGTTCAATGCCGCCCTGCGCTCCCGCCGATATGAATACGGCATACTCTCTGTGGGAGGACGCGCGCGGACTGCTGCGGCTGGTCAGTCTCGCCCCGGAGACTCCCGGCGTGTGGCCGGTAGTCGACTTTTTTCTCTCACACGGTGTAACAGTCGGCGCGGCGCACAGCAACAATCGTTACGCTGCCGCCATGGCTGCTTATGACCGCGGCATCAGTGTTTCCACGCACACTGGAAATGTCATGACCGGTATCCATCACCGCGATATCGGCGGGCTCGGCGCGGCATTGACGCATCCGGATGTGGAATGTGAAGTCATCTGTGACGGGCAGCACATCTGCCCCGAGATGCTGCGGCTATATTTTACAATCAAGAGTCCTTCGCGCTTTCTTATTATTTCCGACAGCACTGCTTTTTGCGGCACGCCGCCAGGGTACTATACCCTGCCAAACGGTGAAACGCGGCACGTCACATCCGACGGCCAGATTCTCACGAGCGGCGGTCGGCGCTGCGGCTCGGCTCGTCCGGCGCTCTTCGGTATACGCACGCTGACGGAAAAACTGCACATGCCATTTGAGACGGCGCTGCGTATGGCAACACTTCAACCTGCTCGCAAATACGGCCTCGCCTCGCGGAAGGGCTCTCTTGCGCCTGGCAAAGATGCTGACTTTGTCCTACTCGGCGACGATTACCAAGTACTGGCGACCTATGTTGCCGGTCGGCGGGTCTATGACCGCTCCGAGAGCGCGCTGTTGCGCAGCGAGTTCCTCACCGAACGGCTCTTCACACCGGCCTGATTTTTTATTAACATGATAATATATCACGCGCCCATTGCGGACGCAGAAGGAGATACCAGATGAAAAGGAAAAAGCTGTTGCTTATTTCGCTCGACGCACTGTGCGAGTCCGACTTTGAAACCGTCCGGAACTTGCCGAATTTTTCAAAAATTATCACCGAAGGGGCATACTGTCCCCACGTAAACGCGGTCTATCCATCGCTGACGTTTCCCTGCCACACAAGCATTGCTACTGGCTGCACGCCGGACACACACCGCATCGTCAACAACTACGTCTTTGACCCCTATGCCGAAAAACCCAGCTGGAACTTCTATGCCTCGAACATCAAATGCAAGGCAATTTGGGATTACGCGCGCGAAAGCGGCAAGCGAGTTTTGTCCATGTCGTGGCCGGTGAGCAGTGGTGCGAAAATGACGTATTCTATTCCAGAGATGTCCCCCGCAAAACCGCGCATCTGGAATGCGCAGAATTTCATGCGTCAGGTCAATATCGTCCGCCGTTACGGTACGCCCGGCTTTGCCGTGCGCACTATGCTGGAAACGAAAGGCCTTACAAAGGCGTGGTTTTTCGGTGCACAGCCGGATCTGGATAATCTGATGATGCGCAGCTTTGAACACAATATTGTCCGCCGGGATTTTGACATTGCGCTGCTTCACATTTACGGTCTTGACGATGCAAAGCACGGCAACGGCATCCACGGTGAGAAGATTGACGGTTATCTGCGCCGCTATGATGCATTTCTTGGCCGCCTGATGCACTACTGTGATACGCGCAGCAACGAGAACATTACACTCATCGCCACTGGTGACCACGGTCAGAAGAACGTTACATGGGCAATCTACGGCAACATGCTGCTTGCCGATATGGGGCTTGTGACCTACGAAAATGAACATCTCAGCAGCTATCGCGTCTATCTGGACAGCTGCGACGGTATGGCTTATCTTTATTTGGCCGATGGTGCAGACAGTGAGCTCGCTGAGCAGGCTATCATGCGCTTTACATCGCTCCCCGGTGTGAAGAAAGTCATGCGCCCAGAGGAGTTCGCCCCTCTCGGCTGTGACCACAAGGCCTACGCCGTGATTGAGGCGGAAGATGGTTATCAATTCGAATCCGGTTACAAGGCCGCTGCGCTCTCTTCTGATACGCGAACAGTGCGCAGCCACTATCACGGCATCCATGGTTACTATCCGGATACGGACGGCTATCGCACTATGACATGGTTCTATGGGCAGGATGTTGCTCCCCAGCAGATCCCGAAAATGTGCATCACGGACATTCTTCCCTCCGTGCTGGAGTGGATGCAGATACCTTTTGGGAACATGGATGGCAAGGCCGTTCCCGGTCTTTGGAAATGATAAAAGAAGCGGCAGGGCTAAGCTTCTTTTATCAGGCAAAAAGGGATGGTATAAGGAACAGTACAGCTGCACACAAATCGGCGGCAAGAGCCGCACATGTGCGTTCCTGTTTGTCAAGCACATCTGCATCCGGGTCCTCGTTCAAGGCATCTGTCATACCACTCTGCGCTCGGCGCTTTGGCACCGACCTGACCGCAGGCGGAAACAGCTTAAACCCGTCAAGGCTCAGATAGTGCATCCACGCAAACGCTGCAAAAAGCAATCCTACCGCCATAAATGCATGCCCCAAAACACTCAGCCGTCCCGCGCTGTTGAGAAATCTGTCCCACAGCAAGCAGGCGATCACCCCGACAAATACGCGAGCAGCTGTTTTAGACAGCACGGCACGGCGCACATTCAGCTTTTTTAACTGCGCAAAAAAGCGCTTCATTTGACCTCTCCTCTATCATTGCTCTCTCTGTTCAGTGTGCTTCACCGCCGAGCGGTCCAAACTGCGCAGATAACCAGTTCCGGCACAGGTGGATCCATTCATGGACCGCAGCGGACGGCTTGCTGGTTTCGCGCGTGGCAGCGGACATGCCGTGCGGTCCCTCGGCAAACAGGTGACACTCACAGGGAACGCCATGCGCACGCAGTTGCTGAAGCAGAAGAATGCTGTTCTCCACCGGTACTGTTTTATCCGTCATCGTATGCCAGAGAAAGGTCGGAGGTGTGGATGTGCTGACCTGCGTCTCAAGGCTCCAGTAATTCAAGCTCTCCTCGCAGTCGCTGCTGACATTGGCAATACTGCTTTTGTGCCGATATTCCCCTGCGGTAATGACTGGGTAACACAGCACCATTGCGTCTGGACGCAGCAATGCGGCATCCGCCGTGCCGCAGCGTGACATAACCTGGGAATCGTTCCAGTGGACACCGAGACTCGCAGCCAAGTGTCCTCCGGCAGAAAAGCCGCAGACTGCAATTTTGTGCGCGTCAATCTGCCATTCCACGCTGCGCTCGCGCACCAGCTTCATTGCCAGTGCAAGGTCGGTCAGCGGGCGCTTATCTCCGGCAAACGGCTCTACCGAATAGTCCAGCACAAACACTTGCAGTCCCATATTCAAAAAGGAAATTGCCGGCACGTCACGCTCAACATCTGCACAGAATGCATAGCGCCCGCCGGGGCAGATGATAATTGCCGGACGGGACACAGCCTCCAGTGCCCGCAAATCTGGGCTGTCGCTATGCAGATACGCAGTCAGAACCGCATGTTCGGAAAGGGGCAGCGTTTCAACCCTCATAATATCACTCCTTTTTAAAGTATAACATACTGCCGCTTAAAAGGAAAGAGCGCCGGAACTTCTTGTTCCGGCGCTCTGCACTGCAACAGTTACATGGCAGCAAGCTCACGGCGATAGCCATCCATCTCGCGTGTGTTGCCATACACAAAGTGTCCCGGCAATATCTCCACCCACTCGGGCTTGTCCACGGAATAGTCGTGCATGGACGGATCGTAAACGAGCAGCTTCTTATTTCTCTCGATTGCGGGATCAGGATTTGGAACAGCAGACAGCAGACTTTTCGTATAGGGATGCAGCGGATGACGGAACAGTTCCTCCGCTTCGCTCAGCTCAACAATACGTCCCTTACGAATGACTGCAATGCGGTCGGAGATGAAGCGGACAACGCTCAGATCATGTGCAATGAACAGATACGTCAGGCCTCGGCTCTGCTTGAGACTGTTGAGCAGGTTGAGCACCTGTGCGCGGATAGACACATCCAGCGCCGAGATTGGCTCATCGGCAACGATAAATTCCGGCTGCATGATCAGCGCACGCGCAATGCCGATGCGCTGACGCTGTCCACCGGAAAACTCGTGCGGAAAGCGGGAAGCAAACTCCGGTAGCAGGCCGACCTCCCGCAGCGCCTGCTGCACCTTTTCCTCACGGTCAGCTTCATCCTTGTAGAGATGGTGGTTAATAATGCCTTCAGAAACGATGTAGTCCACCTTGGCACGCTCGTTGAGTGAGGCGAGCGGATCCTGAAAGATCATCTGGCAACCCTTGATTACCTCAAGATCCAGCGATTTTGGAATCTTGCCGTTAATACGCCGGCCCTTGTAGAGGATCTCACCGGCAGTGGTCGGGTTGATACGGGTAATCGCACGGCCGATGGTTGTCTTACCGGATCCGGACTCGCCCACGAGTGAAAATGTCTCTCCGCGGTAGATCTCAAAATTGACATGATCCACAGCCACAAACTTCTTGCGCCCTGTGCCAAAGGTGACCTGCAGGTCACGAACCTGAATGAGCGCCTCACGGTCTGGGTCCTCATGCGGATGATGTACTGCCGCAGAGGTCTGCGGCGCATTCATACTGACGGCATTCTTCACGGCCGCCGGCTGTTCGATTTTCGGTGCACGCGGATCAAGATACCATGTTTTCGCCTTGTGCGTAGGAGAAACATCGAAAAACGGTGGTTCTTTCTTGAAATCAATATTCAGCGCATGACGGTTGCGGGGAGCAAATGCGTCACCGACAATCTTGTTGAACAGGTTCGGCGGCGTGCCGTCGATGGTGGGCAGCTTTTCCCCCTTGACGCCCAGCTGCGGCAGTGCCGACAGCAGCGCCCATGTGTAGGGATGCCACGCATCGTGGAAAATTTCCTCCGCCATACCGATCTCAACGATCTGTCCCGCATACATCACCGCCACACGGTCGGCGACATTGGCAACAACGCCGAGATCGTGAGTAATGTAGATGATGGTCATGCCAAGTTCGCGCTGAAGCCTGCGGATCAGGTCAAGGATCTGTGCCTGAATAGTCACATCGAGTGCAGTGGTTGGTTCATCACAAATGAGTATCTGCGGATGACAGGCTACGGCAATCGCAATAACGACACGCTGACGCATACCGCCTGAAAACTCATGCGGATACTGGTAGTACCGCTGCTCCGGGTCAGGGATGCCGACCACATCCAGCATACGGATGGCCTCAGCCTTGGCCTCGGCCCCACTCAATCCTTGGTGAAGCTCAATCGACTCCTGAATCTGCGTTCCGATACGTTTGAGCGGATTAAGGCTGGTCATTGGGTCCTGCATAACCATGGAGATCTTTTTGCCGCGGATCGTGCGCCACTGTTTCTCCGTCTTATACTGTGCAAGATCGTTTCCCTCAAACAAAATGCTGCCGCCGGTAACCGCGCCGTTGCGGTCAAGCATCCCGAGGAATGACTTGGTAAACACCGACTTTCCCGATCCGGACTCACCGACGATTGCCAGCGTTTCTCCCTCATACAGATCAAGTGAGCAGCCACGGATCGCGGTAAGATGGTCGCCACGAAGGCTGAACTGGATTTCCACATCCTTTGCGCTGAGGATCGTTTTCCTATTGTTTGCAGTTTCCATGTTCACACTCCGCTCATACGTGATTTCTCGGGTCGGCCGCGTCGCTGAAAGCGTTGCCGGCAAGATAGAAGGTGATCGTCACCAGCGAAACAATCACCGCCGGGAAAATCAGAAGGTAAGGATAATCCAGGAAAAACGCGCGAGAATTGCGCAGCAGGATACCAAGGCTCGGAATGTTGATATCCAGCCCCAGGCCGAGGTAACTGAGCGTGGTCTCCAGTCCGATGGTGCTGGGAATGCTCAGCGCAACACGCAGAATAATCACACTGATGAGATAAGGCAGAATGTTGCGCGTAAGTACCCGGCTGAGACGCGTTCCAAGGCAGCGCGAAGCAAGGTTATACTCCCGGTCACGGTAGATAAAGACGAGGTTCCTCACATTTTTTGCCATATACATCCAGTGGAAGAAGATAATGCTTGCGCACATGACCCAGAAGCTCTGGCCGATAAACAGCGCGATAAGCGTCATATAAATCATGGTGGGTACACTGACAAAAATGTTGTAGATTTCTGTAAAGATGCGGTCCGCCTTGCGCACATAGCCCCAAATACACCCCAACGTCACGCCAACAAGGCACTCACCTACGGCGACGAGCGCAGCAAGCTTAATGGACGTCTTGGTGGCATACCAGACCTGGCACCAGTAGTCGCGGCCAAGGTTATCTGTACCAAACCAGAACTCCTTATTGGGTCTCTGAAAGCATAGGCTCGAATCGACGACAAGGTGCTGATAATCATACTTGCCGATAACAAGGGCAACATAGGAAAAGATGAAGATTGCAATAAAGACAACGATCATTATTACCGCAGCCTTGTTCTTGCGGAAGCTGCGGAACACGCTCTTCCAGTAAGAATATTCGCTGTAGCCCGTGCGCTCAGCTTCCTCAGGATGATACTCAGCGAAAGAAAACAATTCCTCCTCGCTCATACCGAGTTCTTTTTCCAACTCAACAGCAGTGCTGCCAGTATTGGCAGTTTTTTTCATCTGGTATCACCGCTCTTTCCGGTCAGTCTGATACGAGGATCAAAGATGGTCATCAGCACATCGCCGAGGAACAGTCCGAACACACCCAAAAGCGAATACAGCAACACCAGTCCGCGCACCATGTTAAGGTCGTACCGTGTGATCGCGTCAGTCAGCAGCGGGCCCATTCCAGGCACAGAGAAAAAGCGCTCGACCAGCAACGAGCCGCTGATGGTCAACATGAATGACGACGGCAGGTTCTGCGCCATCGGCACGAAGGCGTTGCGCAAAACATGACGGAACATGATCGTTCGCGAGGAAAGTCCTTTGATCTTGGCAAGCTTGATATAATCCTTCGTCAGCTCATCGATCATGTAACGGCGCATCCACAACGCATAGCTCGCAATAGATCCCAGCGCAAGGCAGATCACCGGCATAATGCTCGAACGCAATGCCTGCCTCGTAGAATACATGCTTGGCAGGCCAAAGACCTTCACGCCCAGCACCAGCACCAGCGAATAAGACACAAGGCTCGGTACGGCGTTGACAAAAATCGTATAGACTGTACCGGCGTTGTCGAACGCGCCATTTTTGTACTTTGCCTGCAAAATACCCATCGGAACGCCCAGCAGCAGCGAAATAACCAGTGCAATACTGCCCATTTTCATGGAAATACCGAACTTTCCGCCGATGACTGTCAGCACTGGAACGCCTGCCTGTATCCTGCGGGAGACCCCAAGGTCTCCGTGCAGGAACAGATTTTTAAGAAAATGAAAGAGCTGCTCAAATGGGTTGTCCAGCAGGCCTGCCGCTGATAGAATGGCGTTTTTCTGCTCGTCGGTGAGCTTCATCAACTCATCTTCCGTGAAGTAATAATCCGTTGGCATCAAACTCAGCAGCAGCGATACGATGGATACCACGATGAGTACCGTCAACAGCGACTGCAGCACACGCTTGATTGTATACTTGAACATAGGCTTTACTTAGCCGCGTTGGCCTCATAGATGGCGGCCAGCTTGGCATAGTCCTCCGTGGTATAGAGATCAACCGAGGTCTCCCAGTTCTTGAACTTGTTGATCTGAATGCCATAAGGCGCGTAAATCTTGGAATAGTCATTGACGTGCGTCATCTCCCAGGAAACGACCTTGTAGAGCGGCAGAGTGATAACCTTGTCGAGCATATAGGCTTCAGCATCCGCATAGGCCTCGTAGCGCGCATCCATATCATCGGTAGTATTGCTGGCCTTTTCAACCATCGCAGTGAATTTCTGATAAACTGCCAGCAGTTCGGGATCCGTGATGTTATTGGCCTTGGAATACGCAGTGGAGTACCACGCATTATCATCACCATAAGTCTCCTGGCCGAGGAAGTTCTGCGGATCACCGTAGTCGGCACCCCATGCATTAACATAGAAAGACGCGAGCTGCGGATTGCGCACTTCCTTGGCAACAGAGGAAACATAAGTCTTGATATTGAAGGTCACGAAATCATCTCCAAGGCAGTCGGAGAACATCTGCTTCATGACGTTGGCATTGTCCAGTGCAGTCTGGTCGGATGCCTTGATGTAATAGTCGATCTCTACAGGGAAGGTCACGCCCTTGGCCGTGAGTTCTTCAATCGCCTTGGACTTGTACTCATCGGCCTTAGCTGCATCGTAACGGGCAAAACTCGTGCCGTCAGCCTTGATGCCCAGCTTATCCATCACACGCTGGGTATACTCCGTACCGTCGGAGAAGGAGACCAGATTGGACATGGTATAGGCATAGTTGGCGCAGTTCTGAGGATTGATATAGTTCGTACGAGCGAGGTACGGGGTCAAATCCAGACCGTAGTACCATGCCTTACGGAAGCTCTCGTTGGCAATGGCAGTATTCCAGTTGGTGTCCGGCTCACCGTTTTCAAGATACTTATCCCAGCAGAAATGGATCTGATAGGAGAACTTGGTCGGGCGGGATTCGACAAGGTTGTCGTGGTACTCGTTGGAGGGGTTGTCATAGATGGTGTGCAGGTTGGATTCGGTAAGCGTGATATCATCGACCTCACCAGCCTGGAACATCTGGAAAGCGACATCCTTGGACTCGACCATCTTGTAGGTCACGGAATCAAACAGCGTGCAGTCCGTATCCCAGTAAAGGGGGTTCTTCGTAAGCACCTTTTCGTTTGCATTGACGTAAGTGGTAATGGTATAGCAGCCGTTGTACCACATATTGTCATACGTGCAGGCAAGGAAGCCGTCCACACCAAGCTTCTCAATCAGGTCATGAGAGGCGGGATAGAGACAGTTATAGGTAGCCAGCGTGGGGAAGTAGGCCATGGGGCTGGTGCAGTGATAAACGAGGGTATAATCGTCAGGTGCCTCGATACCAACCATCTTCTTGAAAATCGTCAAGTCAAGATTTTTGCCCTCTTCCTCGGTCAGGCGGGTGGTGGGCAGATCATACTTGGCACACAGGGCTTCAAACGCAGCCTTGTCCTCTTCGTATGCTTTCTTGGCATCATCATCGGCATCGGCAGCGAGATCTTCATAACCGGCCGTGTAATTGTAGTAGTCCTCCGCACCGGCGATCATCTTCTTCGGCATGGAGGTGTTATAGGCGCCGTTCTTGTAGAAGTTCAGAACCCACTCAAGGCCCCACAGCCAGTCGTCTGCAACAACGTCCGTCTGCGGCTGCGCTTGGTAATCAACCCACTGCACACCCTTGCGCAGATGGAATGTCCATGTTAGGCCGCCGTCATCGGACTCCCAACTCTCGGCGAGGGCTGGAACAAGGTTACCGTAGTTGTCATGAGAGAGAAGACCATCGATGCAGTTGGTAAGCACCTGCGTCTCATTGGTGCTCTGGCTGTACAGGATATTGAACGTGCTCATTTCCTGCGATGCGACCACATAGGTCACGAGGTCCTTGATCGGTTCTTTGCTGACACTGAGTCCATTCTCTGCACCCGTGTTTGCAGGGTCATCGACCGTATCCTTGCCATTAGAGCATGCGGAAAACATTCCGAGCATCAGGCAGACGGTCAGCAAGACAGCGAATAGTTTTTTCACTTTGTTTCCTCCTTGACATCTCGTTTTTTTGCACATCTGTGTGCCCGCTGACACCCAGATGCTATTATTATTTTGGCGAAGCATGTGGGAAATGTCAACAAAAAGTGGCTTTGCTCACAACGTTTTTTTGCACTATTTCACCGTCAAAAAAATGCAGAAACTATCTTGGAAAACCCCTTGCAAAACCATTTTTCCGCATGTATAGTGATAGCAATTTTCAACAAGAAAGGATGCATCAACATGTCTCAACCCACACCGATCACCGCAGAACAGCTTGAAGCTTTCTCCGAACACTATAACGCCGATCCTGTCCGCAAACTCGCAACAACTGCTCTTTCCAAGTCCGACATGAGCGATGTTGCTTACGTCAGCGCGGGTGCCTCTCAGATGCGGCACAAGTTCTCGATTGAGATCCCGACTCTTGCGGTCACAAACCAGAAAAAGTCCGGGCGCTGCTGGCTGTTTGCTTCGCTGAATCTCTTACGTGAAAAGATTGCAAAGGAAAAGGGACTTGCTTCTTTCGAACTGTCCCAAAGCTACGCCGCTTTCTGGGATAAGTTTGAACGGGCCAATTTCTTTCTTGAAGCCATCATCGAAACCGTAGCTCTTCCGACCGACGACCGTGTCGTCGCCCACATTCTCTCTACCGGCATCCATGACGGCGGGCAGTGGGATATGTTCAAAAATCTCGTTGCAAAATACGGCATTGTTCCCAAGGACGCGATGCCGGAAACCGCTCAAAGTGAAAACACGATGCTGATGAACCGCCTGCTCAATCAGGCGCTCAAGGCCGCTGCCGTCCACATCCGCGAAATGGCAGCTTCCGGCAGCGAACTGGAACAAATCAGCAGATACAAAGTTTCCGTACTGGATAAAATTTACGGTTATCTCTGCAGCTGTTACAGCGAGCCGCCCCGCCGCTTCGATTTTGAGTATGTTGACAAAGACGGGCATTATCACATTGAGCGGGACTATACGCCTCAAACGTTCTTTGAAACTTACATCGGTTCTGCTCTCAGTGAAACCGTTTCGATCATCAATGCTCCGACTGATGACAAACCTTATCACCGCACCTATACTGTTTCTATGCTCGGAAATGTTGTGGGCGGAGAAAAGGTCTGCTATCTGAATCTCCCGATAGCAGAGTTCAAGGAAATGATCATTCGCCAGCTAAAAAACGGCGAACTGGTCTGGTTCGGAAGCGACGTTGGAAAATCCGGAAACCGAAGCGAAGGGATTTGGGACACCGGAGCATTTGACTATGAGCTTCTGACCGGTCTTGACCTTGAAATCAGCAAAAAAGACGGTCTCGACTACCGATTCTCGTCCATGGGACACGCAATGGTACTTACCGGCGTTAATCTTGATGATTCCGGCATGCCGACCCGCTGGAAAATTGAAAACAGCTGGGGCAGCGAAAACGGGGACAAAGGTTACTACGTCTGCAGTGATGCATGGTTTGATCGATATGTTTATCAGGCAGTCGTCAACCGTTCGACACTGGGAGACAAGGCAAAGCTACTGGATCAGGAGCCCATTGTTTTGAAGCCGTGGGACCCCATGGGTTCACTTGCCCTGTAATCGTGACAGTCTCACTATGATGCGCCACGCGGGGCAAGCCCAGCGAGGTCGTCTGATTCAATTGTCTCTCTGCTATGAATCGACCGCCGCTCTATTTGAGCAGCGGTCGATTTCTTTTGTTTCTTTTTTAATGCTCCAAGGTTGCACATTAACACATCATTGATAGTGAGACCAATCTGGCATGCTTGTCAGCAACGCCCGCTTTTCGTTGATTTCACGCTTACAATCAAAGTCGTGAGCTTCTTGAACGAAAAGGTAGTATCAACTATCGAATGCTCTAATAAATAGCAGTATTTCATAATACATGTATTTTCCCTCCTGTTAATCGGATGTTTGCTTTCTATATCTTGATTTTAATGCTAAAAACATCCTCAATCGGTATCTCTCTCCGGTCCGTCATTTGGATCATCCCAGCGACCGCGTCGATGCGCTTGACCTCGCCGGTGACGGTCTGGTAGCTCCCGCCATTTTTCCTCTCATCCGGCACGAAGTAGGTGATGGACACCGTTGGCCTCTCCGGGAGCAGTTCTTGAAGATGCTGCAGCTCCGCGTCGACGCGCGTGATCTCGCTCTCGTCGAGCTCGATGCGCCGGTCCGTCAGCCGACCTGTTTCCGCGATGGCAGCGTGGTGGCCGGTCAGGGCTGCAAAGGGGGAAAACTGCGCCGCGCGGTCGTGCAGCGACATGCGCGGATGGTTCTGCGAGGTCGGATGCGGGAGGTCAATGATATCGTCGTATTTGCCGCTCATGCCTTGTGCCCTCCGATCTGGCCGTTGCGCTCTCGGGCGGTCGCGCCGTCTAAATAGCTCCCGCCGTTCAAAATCGCGTTCTTGCCGAATTTTTTCTTGATGCCCAACATCGCTTCCTGTATTTTGCGCTCGCGTTCCAATCTGATTTCCTCGTCCTTGTGCTGCTGTTCCTGCGCCGCGATATCGTCAAACAGGTTAAACTGCACTGGCGCTTCGGCTTCCTGCGGAACATCGTCCTCGCTTACGATCTTGTTCGCTGTGATGGTGATCCTGCGGACGGACAGCTTGGGGTTGACCTTCCCGTCATAAATCCCGAGAATCGCATCCATGATGCTGCGCGCAGAGGACGTCTTGCGCGGTAAATTCGCTGTACCGTGTGCATGCTTGGGGATTTTCCTGCCGTAGCGGTCCGTCACGATCTCGCCGCGGAAATTGCCGCCTGCGGTGTTTTCAATGTCGTAGCCGACCGTCAGCGTGAGCTGGTCGGTCACGAGGCGTTTTTCAAGCAGGTCCATTGCGACGGCCTCTGCCATTTCGCGCACGACGAGGCGCGCTTTATCGTAAGGATACGGACACTGCAAAACCTGCCCGGAGCTGATGCTGTTTGTCTCCGGCCGGTACGCTTTGATGTCTTCCATCCGGCATGGTTCCCAGCCCCATGCATGGTCGATGAGCAGCTCTGCGTTGATGCCGAACATCTGGTAGAGCAGCTCTTCGTTGTAGTATTCGCTCGGCTTGCCGATGGAGCATTTTGCAATGTCGCCCATGGTGTAGATACCGATGGCCTCGAGCTTTTTGGCGTAACCCCTTCCGACGCGCCAAAAGTCCGTCAGCGGACGGTGCGCCCAGAGCTGCCTGCGGTAGCTCATTTCGTCAAGCTCTGCGATGCGGACGCCATTTTCATCCGGCGCGACGTGTTTCGCCATGATGTCCATGGCGACCTTGCAGAGGTAGAGATTTGTTCCGACGCCCGCCGTGGCTGTGATGCCCGTGGTGTGCAGCACATCGAGAATCATGGTCTTTGCCAACTCATGGGCGGTCATGTGATACGTCTCGAGGTAGCTGGTCACATCCATCATCACCTCATCGATGGAGTAGACGTGGATGTCCTCGGGCGCGACGTATTTGAGATAGACATTGTAGATCTGCGTGCTGATCTGAATGTATTTCGCCATCTGCGGCGGTGCGACAAGATAACCCACCGCGCGCGACGGGTCAGCCGCCAGTTCGTGGGCATCGCAGCTCTTTTCAAAAAGATTGCCGCCTGCTTTGCGCCGCCGTTCGGCGTTGACTTCCTTGACGCGCTCAACCACTTCAAAGAGCCGCGCTCTGCCGGAAATACCGTATGCCTTCAGAGAAGGCGATACCGCGAGACAAATGGTTTTCTCCGTGCGGCTAAGATCTGCTACGACCAGATTGGTCGTCATCGGGTCAAGGCCGCGCTCCATGCACTCGACAGACGCATAATACGATTTTAAGTCAATGGCGATATATGTCCGCCGCATGGTGCACCTCCTCGTTTTTACTGGCATCCAGTATACCACAATGGCAAAAATCGAACAAGCGTTCCTGACAAACTTTTTGTTGGGATATTGTGGAATCGGCCAGTTTCCAAACCGTAAGCGCCATGCTAAAATGGAACGCGTTTGTGGATGGGAGGGCAAAGCATGTTTTATACGACAGAGGAGGCCGCGATCGTCTGCGGTTTTTTGGACTTGTACCTGAACCGCGACAGCGTGGATCAGACCGTGCGGGAGCAGAATCAGAGATTCCAGCGCGGTGCCGCAAGAGGCGACCTTCGGCGCGAGGACTACCAGTGGGCGGAAAAGGCCCTCGATTTCCTCCAGCCCTGCTGGTGGCAGTCGCATGAGGACCATAGAGCCCTGCAAAACGCGCTGCTGAAAACGCATTTGCTGGCGGAGAGGGCCTTGTAGTGCACAGGATGATTTCTACATTACCTTGTTGTTCTGAATAACCTTGAGAACCTCCGGGTTTGCAATACAAAATTCTCCAACCCACTTTTTGGTGGGACTACTACCCAGCACGATCGCACAGGACATTGACGCCCTCATGGAACTGTGCCGAAAAGCTACGCCGAAGTAGCTTGCCATGATAACGTCCATGATCCGCAGCTCGCTGGAAAGCGCTGAAAACTAAAAAAGATGCCGAGGACGTGACCGTCCCCGGCATCTTTATATGTTCATTAACTCCAGCCATCTGCTTCCAGCGCTTCAAAGTAGGTGTAGGTCTGCGGTGCTGACGCTTGCAGCCATGTCATTTTAACGGTGCTCTGTCTATTGGTGACCCAATAATCAAAAAAATCAGCAAAATACTCTGCTGCATTGGTTTTTGCATAGGCTCTCAAGCAGGAATTCTGCGCTTCCTCACAGTACAGCCTTTCGCACACCGCCGAATCGTTCAATATGTTGCTAAGGAAGTGTCCAAACTCATGCAGTGTCGCCCCCGCTTCTGAAATGTAAATGGTCTTATCTGCATAGCTGGTCGCGCCGGTGCAGCTCACGCCACCCCGTCGGCTTAAACTTGCTATGTAATCATAGTCGATAACATATCGCCAGCCGTGTGCGTTGAACGCGTCAAGAATCGGTTGCGGCACACGGCGCAGTTCCAATAAAAACGCATTGGTGCTCACTCCAGAACGATTTTCCATCGTGACCGGTGCAGGCGGTTCCTTGACAACAAGCTCTTGCGCCAGGATCGCATGGAGCACCTGTGCCGCTTCACCGCGGGTAACAATCTCCAGAGGGTCGGCATCATCATCGCATAAGTGGAGCTCGCATCCCGTTCGAAGACAGTTCTCATAATCGGGCAGCTCTTCACCGCCCTCATAGAGCGTGTTATCATAGACCGCTACTCCAGCGGCAGCAAACGCGCTTTTGTAGAGTGCACCGCGGCATATCTGCGTATCAGATGCGGAAATCGCCGTTGCTTCCATCCACCTCTTTTGATGCACCCGCCTGATGGCGCTTTGCCCCAGTTCTGTCCACGTCGTGCCGCTGGTTTCCAGCCCATAAGCACGGCAGAGCATCACCGCCCATTGATGAGTTGTAATTGGCGCATCAGGTGAAAACAAATGGCTGTCCGTTCCGTTGGTAATCCCGCAGTCCGCCAAATACAGAATACTATCCGCAAAAGGCGTATCCGCTGATACATCTTCAAAGTGCGGTGCAGCCGCAGACGCAGAAACCGTCAGCAGCATGATCAGCAGCAATACCGTGCAAAATGCAGTCAACTTCTTTTGCATAGGCTTCTCCTTCAAAAAGAGGGCCAGCGCTTGTGCGCCGGCCCTCTTCGTCAATCTGAGTAGTATTGCGGTCTGCCGACAGAGGTAAAGCCCTCCTTGCCGGTAATAACCACATTGTTATATCCGCTGGCGCAGTGGATGATGAGCAATTCACCGTTTGCGTCCCTGCCGCCAACAATACCCACATGGGAATTATCCGGGTAAAACACCAAGTCGCCGGGCCGAGCATCCTCCCAACTGATATCAGTACAATAGCTGTGCTGCATGGTAGCTCCTCCACCGCGGCCAATGATGTAGCTGCCGTTTGTGGCGTTATAGAATACCCAATCAACAAATCCCGAGCAGTCCAGCCCATAGGGCCGGTATGTTCCAGTGGTGGAGCTGCCTGCCGCTGTGACCTGCCGCAGCTCGCCCCATCGG
>ENA-OPNB01000688-OPNB01000688.1-human-gut-metagenome-genome-assembly--contig:-NODE-688-length-32358-cov-6.655605_pt1 | contig 32358 bp, 18 predicted proteins | sample MGYA00241528_ERZ501754 | MGnify/ENA primary metagenome ERZ501754 (study PRJEB25962, sample SAMEA2042646) | human gut metagenome | biome: human gut; feature: human-associated habitat; material: faeces... | reverse complement strand
AGCAAGACCGCACAGGCGCAAATGCTCATTCTGGAACTGCTTGCGGACGGAAAGCGTATGCCGAGCGCAGAGCTGGAAAAGGCAGTCAATGAGCGTGGGATTTCCTCACGCACCATGAGAACGGCAAAGAGCCGTATCGGGGACAGACTTGTGACCGAGAAAGACGGCACAGCATGGGTCTGCTATCTCCGAGACTGACAACAGGAACACGGCAAGCGTGGCAAAGACGGCAAGGTTTTTATAGATACCTTAATGTTGCCGCCTTGCCTTGTTCCCTCATACCGACACCGCCCGATGATGAACAGTCACCGGGCATTTTTCATTTACAGGAGGATTTTGAATGAACAATACCGCAACCAACACCGCCACTTGCCCGACTGTCAGAAAGCAGATTGGCAAGACCACCTATATCGTCCGTGTCCATTTCAGCGAGACCGCCAAGGAGACGATGGAGGACAAAATCAAGCGTATGCTTCGTGAGGAAGTCCGCAAAATGTGACTTCTTTTTGAATTTGATGAAAAAGTCCTTGACTTTTCGTCTCTGGAAAAACAGCGAAGTCGATTCTGATTAGCTGTGGTGCGAGGTTAGCACCATTTGATATAAAAGAGCTGCGTGACCTGATGGAATATGATGAACTGGAACTTGACACGCTGGGCGAGGAAAAAACAGCGTTGTTCGTCATTATCTCTGATACAGATGCTACGTTTAACTTTGTGGTGTCTATCATGTATTCCCAGCTCTTTAACCTGCTTTGCGACAAGGCAGACGATGTTTATAACGGAAGGCTCCCGGTTCATGTGCGTATGCTCCTTGATGAGTTTGCGAACATCGGGCAGATTCCACAGTTTGAGAAGCTGATTGCTACAATCCGTAGCCGGGAAATATCAGCTTCTATTATTTTGCAGTCAAAATCACAGCTCAAAGCGATTTACAGGGACAATGCAGATACCATAGAGGGCAACTGTGACACTACACTGTTTCTCGGAGGAAAGGAAAAGACCACCTTAAAGGAACTGGCGGAGGTGCTGGGAAAAGAAACCATTGACCTGTATAACACCTCGGATACGAGGGGAACGAGCCAGTCCTACGGTCTGAATTATCAAAAGACCGGGAAGGAGCTTATGAGCCAAGATGAGATTGCTGTCATGGATGGCGGGAAATGTATTATGCAGCTTAGAGGTGTCAGACCATTTTTCTCGGATAAATTCGATATAACGAAGCACAAGCGGTATAAGGAGCTGTCCGATTATGACAAGAAAAATGCCTTTGATATGGAGCAGTATGTAAAGCATCTGCACCACATGAAGGTCACGGAAAAGACAAAGGTAGACGAAGCCTTTGACTGCGGGGAACTTTCCCCGGATACAACTGAATAAGAAACATTTGGACATGATGTCCAGAAGTACGGGAGTTTTGTAGATGGAATACAATGCTCCTTATTTTTTGCACAAAATTATATCTTAGGAAAGAAAGAGGTACCAATATGTCATTTTTTACAACAGCAGTAACCGGATTAAAAACAGTCGTAACCGCAATCGGAGCAGGCGTAGCAGTATGGGGCGTAATCAACTTATTAGAGGGTTACGGAAATGATAATCCAGGTGCAAAATCACAGGGAATCAAGCAACTTATGAGTGGAGGTGGCATTGTCATTGTGGCACAGACGGTAATTCCACAGCTTACAAGCCTGTTCTCATAATTCATGGGTGCGATTCTTGACAAGATAACTGAATTTATAAAGGAAATGCTGCAAGGGTGGGTTTTGGACAACCTCTCCACGATGTTTACGGATGTGAATGGCAAGGTCGGGACAATCGCCGAAGAGGTTGGGAAAACACCCAGCACATGGAACTCCGGTATCTTTTCTATGGTGGAGAGCCTGTCGGAAAATGTGATGATACCCATAGCCGGCATGATTATCAGTGCCATACTCTGTTATGAGCTGATCACGATGGTCATGGATAAGAACAATATGCATGAAGTAGGAAGCGAGTTCTTTTTCCGTTACCTTATCAAAGCCTGTATCGCTGTGCTGCTTCTCAGCTACACCTTTGACATTACAATGGCGATTTTTGATGTGGGAAACCATATCGTGACCAGAGCAGGCGGTATTGTTTCGGGTTCCACTACCATTGATGTGACGGATACCCTTAAAACCATGTTTGACAGTCAGATTGATACAATGGGCATCGGCGAGCTGATCGGGCTTGGTATCGAAACCATGATTGTCAGCTTATGTATGAAAATCATCTCCCTGCTTATTACCGTCATGCTTTTCGGGAGAATGATTGAAATCTATCTTTATATTTCAGTAGCTCCGGTTCCCTTTGCCACATTCAGCAACCGGGAATGGGGCGGTATCGGAAACAATTATATCAAGGGACTGTGTTCACTGGCATTTCAGGGATTTTTCATTATGGTATGCGTGGCAATCTATGCGGTGCTGGTATCCGGCATCGCAGTTGCAGACAATCTGCACACAGCACTGTGGTCGGTGGCAGCTTATACCGTTGTCCTGTGTTTCAGCCTGTTCAAGACAGGTTCCCTTGCGAAATCAATCTGGAATGCCCATTAGAACACATTTCAAGGAAAGGAGGGAACAGCCGGGGCTTGCAGTATCAGCTCCGGCTGTGATGTTATGGCAATATCCGTAGCAGTGCCAAAGAATTTAAGCGGCATAAAGACAAAAGTAGCGTTAAATCTGACGAAACGCCAGCTTATTTGCTTCAGCGGTGCAGGTGCGGTAGGGATTCCCTTTTATATTTTTACAAAAGGGTTTATCGGCACACAGGCATCGGCACTTTTGATGGTAGCGGTCATGCTGCCTTTTTTCTTTCTGGCAATGTATGAGAAGGACGGATTTCCGGCAGAGAAGATTCTGTATTTTATGATAAGGCAGAAATTCCTCACACCGGGGATTCGTCCCTACAAATCAGAGAATATTTACAGAAGATTAGAAGAAACAGAGCGTATAAAAGAGGAGGTGCGTAAACTTGAAGAAAAAGCAGGCGGCAGAAAAGCCGGACAGACATAAGAAAAAAGGAAAAACGAAACCGGGGCTGACCTTTGCGGAGCGGAGAAGGCTTGCGGAGTTAAAACACAGGCTTGCCGGAACGAATAAAAACGCAGAAAAGCCCACCACAGCACAGAAGACCATTACCTTTCAGAAAATGTACCGGGACGGTATCTGTCAGGTCACTTCTGGTTTTTATACAAAAATGGTGGAGTTTTACGATATAAATTATGACCTGCTGGAAGTTGAGGACAAAGGGGAAATACTGGAGGAATACAGCAGGCTGATTAACTACTTTGACCCGTCCATTAAATTTGAATTGTTTTTGTTTAACAGACAGGTCAACGAGCAGACCTTAATCGACCAGTTTGATATTCCCCTGCAGGGCGATGATTTTGATGATATTCGTGAGGAATACACGCAGATGTTAAAGAAACAGGCTGCAAAGGGGAACAACGGTATTATCAAATCCAAATATCTGATTTTCGGAATTGAGAGCAAAGGCTTTAAGGAGGCGAGGTCAAAACTTACCAACATCGAAGCCGATGTGATTAAAAACTTCACAAATCTTGGCACATATGCCAAGAGCCTTGACGGAAAGGAACGTCTGCGTATCCTGCATGAGTATTTTAACCAGGATACAATGGAGCCTTTCTGTTTTTCCTTTAAAGAACTGGCGGAGTCCGGCAAAAGTGTGAAAGATTATGTTGCTCCACCGGGTTTTGATTTCCGCTATCCCAGCCGCTTTAAGGCAGGGAAGATGTATGGCAGCGTCCATTATCTGGACATTATCGCTCCGAAATTTGATGATGAGCTGTTGAAAAAACTTCTTGATATTGATGCGAACCTGACCATTACCATGCATATGCAGACAATGGACCCGGTCAAGGCGATTAAGATGCTAAAGGGTGCTTTGACGAATATTCAGAAGATGAAGATTGAAGAGCAGAAAAAGGCGGTAAGGTCAGGTTATGACATGGATATTCTTCCAACGGACATCATCACTTATGAAAAAGATACCCTTGACCTTTTGGACGATTTAAACAGCAGCAATCAGAAAATGGTTAAGATGACATTTCTTCTGACCTGCTATGGCAGAAGCAAGCGGGAGCTGGAAAATATCACGCAGAGGGTGTCCGGCATTATCCAACAGGCAAACTGCAACCTTAGATGTATGCAGTATTTGCAGGAGCAGGGACTGATGGCATCGGCACCGATTGGGTGTAATGATACGGGAATTGAACGGGATTTGACAACAAAGAGTACCGCTATCTTAGTACCGTTCTGCACGCAGGAATTATTTATGCCAGCCCCGGCTATTTATTATGGTTTAAACGCCCTTTCCAACAACATGATTATGGCAGACCGGAAGCGGCTTCGTACACCAAATGGTGTGATTCTTGGTACACCGGGAAGTGGTAAGTCTTTTAGTGCAAAGCGAGAGATTCTATCCTGCTTTCTGATGACAAAGGACGATATTGTGGTCTGCGATCCGGAGGGCGAATATTTTGCCCTTGTGGGAGCGTTGCATGGGCAGGTGGTAAGGCTGGCAACCAATTCCAAAGATTATCTGAATCCGATGGATATTCAGTTGAGCCATAAGGGGGATAAGGAAGCCCTGAAGCTGAAATCCGATTTTGTCATTACCCTTTGTGATTTGATTGCCGGAGGAAAAGACGGTCTGGAAAATGATGAAAAAGGTATTATTGACGAGTGTATCCGCCATATTTACGATGCCTATTTTGAAAATCCGGTGCCGGAGAATATGCCGATTCTGGAAGATTTATATAATGCCCTGTTGAAGCACAAGAACAAAAAAGCGGAGCGTATTGCAAACTCTCTTGTCCTGTATGTGCATGGTTCGCAAAATTATTTTAACCATAGAACAAATGTGGACAGCAAGAACCGTATTATGTGCTTTGATATTCGGGATTTGGGGAATCAGCTAAAGGAGCTGGGAATGTTAATCGTGCAGGATGCGGTATGGAACCGGGTATCACAGAACCGGGAACGCAAGATTGCCACCCGCTATTATTGTGATGAGTTCCACCTTTTGCTGAAGGAGAAGCAGACCGCTGTCTATTCGGTGGAAATCTGGAAGCGTTTCCGTAAGTGGGGCGGGATTCCTACGGGGCTGACGCAGAACGTAGGCGATTTTTTGAAGTCAGAAGAAATCGAGGGAATCCTCGGCAATTCTGATTTTGTATATCTCTTAAACCAAAATGCAAAGGATCAGGCAATCCTTGCGGACAAGCTGGGATTGTCAGAAAAACAGCTTGCCCATGTAACCAATTCCGAGCCGGGATGCGGACTGATTCTGTTTGACAACGTGGTTATCCCGTTCGTGGATAAATATCCGGCAGATACTAAGACCTTTGCGGTTATGAATACCAAACCGGAGGAAAGTGTAAGGCAGGAGGTAAATGAGTAGTGGCGGAGAAAAAGAAACAGAAATCGGCTGCATTTGCACAGGAGAAAAATACCTTTACCGGAGAAATTCCAAAGAAAGCAAACGAGGGTAAAAGTAAAAAATCCGCAGCATATCAGCCGAGAGATGCAGATACCACTTCTGGACACGATGTCCAGAGGTCGAAAAATACAAAGAAGTATCAGAAAGCAGATGCTTCTGGACAGAATGTCCAAAAGTCCGAGGGAGCAGAAGCCGGAGAGAAGTCCAAAAGTAATTTTATGCAGCCGGACAGCACTTTTACGGAGGAAGCCGGAGAGGAACAAGACAAAAAATATTCTAGTGACGATTACCGTCATAAGGACACCTATCATCAATCACAGAAAAAGGGCAGGTATCAAAGGCGGGAGATAAAGAGCCGGGAGCGAGTGAAGCAATCTGATTTTGAACAGGATTTCCAGACAAAGGACACTACCTTTACCGGAGAGGCAGAATCGGAATTTCATGGAAGCAAAAAGTTAGACCGACTGCAAAAGAAAGCGGAGAAAGCCGGAAAAAAGACGGAAGCTGCAAGGAAGAAGATTCCTAAGAAAACGGAGTATTCTCTGGAGCGTGTTTTTGATGAAAAAACAGGCAGAACAAAATATGTATTGACTTCTGTAAAAAAAGAGAAACCGTTCAAATCGGACAGTCCGGTAAAGAGAGCGGCTGGCAGGGTGGGAATGGAATCTTCTAATTTTGCCCATAGTAAGGTTGCCGAAGTGGAGAAAGAAAATTCCGGTGTGGAGGCTGCCCACAAGACAGAGCAGAGAGGGGAAGATGTTTACCGTTTTTTCAAAGGGCATTACAAAGGGAAAACGGAAAGACGGAGAGCGAAAACTGCAAAGCTGGAGAAAAAGCAGATGCAGAAAGAGGTCAAATTCCGTTATCAGAAGTTTCTGGAAGAAAATCCGGAAATGCAGGAAAAGACCATTCAGAAGCAGTTGCAGAAAAGACTGCAAAAGCAGCGTATCAAACGGGAATATGCCAAAGCAAGACGGGCAGGGCAGACAGCGAAAGCCGCAAAGGAAACAGCGGCGAAGTCCGGGAATCTTTTTACAGCGGCAGCCAGAAAGATACAGGAGATTGCATCAAAAAATGTTTCGCTTCTGCTTGCTATAGGAGCATTTGTGTTACTTCTTGTCATGATTATGACAGCAGTATCCTCCTGTGGGGCGATGTTTGCCGGAGGAATCAGTACCACGCTGGCAGGAAGCTATATGAGCGTTCCGGCAGAAATAGATGCGGCAGATTTGGCTTTTTCTGAATTAGAGAAAGAATTGCAGGCAGAGATTGATTCCATAGAAACCACTTATCCAGATTATGATGAATACCGTTATAATCTGGCATCTATCGGGCATGACCCATTTGCACTGATCAGTTATCTGTCGGCAGTCCATACGGAATTTACTGCAAGTGAGGTACAGGCAGAAATAGAATCTCTGTTTGATGAAATGTATGAACTGACGCTAAATCCCACAGAGGAAACGAGGACAAGGACAGTAACAAAAACAGGCACTCATACGGTAACAGACCCAGTTACGGGGGAAACAACGGAAGAAGAATACGAGTATGAAGTGGAAGAGGAATATACCGTAACCATTCTGGAAGTTACCCTGACAGCAAAAGATTTGAATGTGGTGGTTGCCGGACGCATGAATGAGGAGCAGAGAGAAATCTATGCGTTTTATAATCAGACCCACGGGCTGACACAGCAGTTTTATAAGCCCCTTGATTTATATTGGTACAACTATGTAAGCAGTTATTATGGCTGGCGTATCAATCCGATCACAGGGCAGGAGCAGTTACACCGGGGCGTGGATATTGCAGTACCTACCGGAACGACTGTGTATGCAGCGATGGACGGAACGGTAACAACCGCAACTTATGATAGTTACTATGGAAACTATGTAGTAATTGAAGATGAAAAAGGCTACTGCACAAAATATGCCCACATGGATACCTTAAATGTTCGGGCAGGGCAGAGTGTGACACATGGAGATGTGATTGGAACAACAGGGAATACGGGAAGCAGCACCGGAAGCCATTTACATATCGAATGTCTGTATCAGGGGGAATATTATAACCCTCTTTTTTATTTTGAAGCAGGTACGGATACGCTGTATGGCGAAACGCCGGGAAGTGGAAGTGGTGGAGGAAATGTAATACCGCCGGATTCCTATGACGATGCAACCGTGCAGGCATTTATGGAAGAAGCGGCGAGATATTTAGGCTATCCCTATGTATGGGGAGGTTCCAGCCCGTCCACCAGCTTTGACTGTTCCGGTTTTGTCTGCTGGGTATTTACAAACAGCGGTGTCCATAACCTGCCACGAACCACAGCACAGGGTATTTATAACCAGTGTACGCCTGTGTCGGCGGCGGATGCAAAGGCGGGGGATATTATCTTTTTTACAGGTACATATAATTCGGGCGTACCAGTCAGCCATGTGGGGATTTACTGCGGAAACGGGGTCATGATTCATTGCGGAGATCCAATCAGTTACACTTCAATCAATTCTTCCTACTGGCAGAGCCATTTTTATGCGTTTGGAAGATTATCAGGAAATTAAAGTAACAGGAAGTGAGGAACGATGACGAAAGAGAGAATTGTAAAGGAGCTTTCCAAAGTCCGGGAACAGCTTGCGGGATTGCAGGCGAGGGAGAAGGACTTGGCGGAACAGCTTCAGATGGTAGAGGATGCGGAGAAGATGAAATTCATTGAAAAGAATAAAATCTCTCTGGATCGGCTGATTCTGTTAAACAAAGTCAGCGAAGAAGAAATTATGCGTCTGCTGAAAGAAAAAGAGCAGAAAGAAACAGCACAATCAGGAGAAAGGGAGGCTTACAGCCATGAAGAACAGGAAGTTATCATCTAAGGCGGTTATATCGCTGGTATTGTCCGCTGTGTTATTTACCATGCCTGCGGTGGCATTTTCCGTGAATGGAAACTACGCAATCAGTGCTTTTGCCGAAGAAACAAAAGAAACCGAAGAATCCAAACCGGAGGAAAGCACGGAGCAGACACCAGGCGAAAGTGAAACCGAGGGCAGTACAGAGGAAAATACAGAAAGCAGTACCGACGAAAGCACCGGGGATGGCACTGTATCGGGAAATGATAAACCGGAGCTGGTATGTAACTGCGAGGATCAATGCGGTGCGTATGAATATGACAAAAACTGTCCGGTCTGCGTTACGGATTATAAGCTTTGTACCTATAAAAAACCGAATGTCAGTATCAAAATCAGACAGCCGGATGAGTGGCATAATGACGCTGTTTCCGTTTCTTTTAGTGTAAAAGATACCGCAGATACGGGAAATTTTGAAATCGCAAAGGTAGAGGCAAAGGTAGGGCAGAATGGAAGCTGGATAGATGTGACGGAGGAAAAGAAATTAAGGATTTCCGAGAACTGTACCGTGTATGTGCTTGTCACAGACCAGAAAGGCAATACCTATGAGAAGAACCGTGCCATAAAGTGCTTTGATACCGTAAAGCCCACCTTAAATGCGGCAGTCAGTGACGGACTTTTAAGCATACAGGTACATGATACGGATTCCGGTGCAAAGGCGGTATATGTCAATGGATATGAGTTTACAGATCTGACGGGCGGCACGTTAAATATCCGCCTCCAGCAGTTTGACGCAGGGTATGAGTATTTTACCATTTCTGCAATGGACAATGCCGGAAATATGTCAGAGGTTTATAAGACGAAAAATCCGTACTATAAAGACTCTGCCGATACCAGTGACGGAAATCCGGCGGAGCAGCTTCCGGAGAGTGCAAATCCAACGAAACCGGGGAGTGCCACGGGAACCGTGACGGAGCATACCAAAACAGACAGTAACGGAAATACCACATCACAGACAAGTCCTGCCGAACAGAAAAAGCAGGCGATGAAAGAAGCTGCGGAGGCAGAAAGCGGGAAAACAGAGAGTACGGAAAAATCCGGTCAGGGCAAGGAGTTTTATACCATTCAGACCGCCACAGAGAAAGTTTTTTATCTGATTATTGACCGGGACGGAGAGGAAGAAATGGTATATTTTCTGACTGAGGTTACGGAAAATGACCTGTTAAATGCAACTTCCGATAACAGTGAAACCTTGCCGAAAAATTCCGCTGCATTGGAATCTGCAATCCCGAATGGGGAGAGTGCATTGCCCAATAACAACGGAGAGCAGACGGATACAGAGGGAAAGGAAACGGAAACAGAAGGAGCAGAGGGTACGGAAGGGACAGAAAGTACGGAAAATGCAGAGGAAACCGAACCGGAGCCGGAAGTGAAAGAAGAACCCAATCCGATAATTTCGTATGTGCTGATTGGTGGTCTTGCTCTAATCGTTATCGGAGCTGCTTATTATTTTAAGGTTGTCCGCAAGAAAAAAGAGGACTTTATCGAGGATGAAGATGAGGAAGATAACGAGGAGTATGAAAACGAAGATGAGGAATCGGAGGAAGATACGGAAGAAGATTTCTTTGACGAACAGGAGGAATAAGGTATGCAGTTGGTGGTTACAGAGAAGCCCAGCGTGGCACAGGCAATTTCCCATGTGATCGGGGCGAAAGAGAGAAAAGACGGTTATATGGAGGGAAACGGATTTCTCGTTTCATGGTGTGTAGGACATCTGGTAGAGCTGGCACAGCCGGAGATGTATTCAGAAGTATGGAAAAAATGGAGCTATGAGAGCCTGCCCATGATACCGGAGCAGTGGCAGCATGAAGTGAAAAAGGAAACAGAGGCACAGTATAAAATCTTGAAAAATCTGATGCACGATACAAGAGTTGAAAGTGTGGTGTGTGCCACCGATGCCGGACGGGAGGGAGAACTTATCTTCCGTCTGGTATATGAACAGGCAGGTTGCCGGAAACCGATGAAACGCCTGTGGATTTCATCAATGGAGGAACGTGCGATTCGTGACGGTTTTGAAAACTTAAAGCCGGGAAGCGATTATGACAGTCTGTATCAGTCTGCACTTTGCAGACAGCAGGCGGACTGGCTGGTGGGATTAAATGGTACGAGATTATTTACCGTACTGTATGGCGGAAAGGTATTAAAGGTGGGCAGGGTGCAGACGCCCACCCTTGCCATGCTGGTAGACCGTGAAGTGAAGATTATGAATTTTGAAAAAGAGCAGTATTACATGGCTCATATTCTGATGGATGGGATAGATGCCATGACAGAACGGATTGACGATAAGGCAAGGGCAGAAAGTATTGCTGCAGCGTGTGAAAGTCAGATGGGAGTGGTTCGTTCCGTAGTAAAGGAAAATAAAAGCGTTGCACCACCGAAGCTCTATGACCTTACCACGCTTCAGCGGGATGCCAACCGTATCTTTAGTTTTACTGCAAAGCAGACATTGGAATATACCCAGAGCCTTTATGAGAAAAAGCTGGTCACTTATCCGAGAACAGACAGCCAGTATTTATCCGATGATATGGAAGAAACCGTAAGAGCAGTAATCGGGGCAGTTTATCAGGCGATTCTCTTTGAGGAACAGACCGGAGTAGAGCCGGATATAAAAAGAGTGCTGAACAGTAAAAAAGTGACCGACCACCATGCAATCATTCCTACCATAGAGATTGCAAAGACAGACCTTTCAGCTGTGCCGGAGGGAGAAATGAAAATCTTATCCCTTGCCGCTAACCGTCTGTTATGTGCAACCGGGGAAAAGCAGTTGTATGAAACGGTAAAAGCGGAATTTTCCTGTGGCGATTACAGCTTTCATGTATCCGGAAAAACAGTTCTGCAGAACGGATGGAAAGAATTTGAATCGGCATTGAAACGCACCTACCGGTTAGAAAAAACAGATGAAGATAAGGAGGAGAAGAAACTGCCGGAGCTTTCCGAGGGCATGGCGTTTCCGATTATCCAGACAAAGGTAACGGAGCATTTCACGCAGCCGCCCAAACACTTTACCGAGGACAGCCTGCTTTCAGCGATGGAACGTGCCGGAGCAGAGGATATGGGCGATGAGGTGGAACGCAAAGGACTTGGCACACCTGCCACCAGAGCCGACATTATTGAAAAGCTGGTTAAAGACGGTTTTGTGAAACGGGAGAAAAAGCAGATGCTTCCCACCGAGGACGGGATGAAGCTCATTACCGTTCTGCCGGACATGGTAAAATCCCCGAAGCTTACAGCAGATTGGGAGAATACATTGACTTTGGTAGCAAAAGGCGAATATACCATGCAGGAGTTCATGGATGGCATTGAAGATATGGTGCGGGAGCTAGTACAGACCTATCACAGTATCAGTGACGATCAGAAGTCTTTATTTGGAACGATGCAGGAAGTGCTTGGAAAATGCCCGAAATGCGGCAGTGATGTAGTAAAAGGAAAATTCGGTGCGTACTGCAAACAGAAATGCGGTATGAATGTAGGCAGGGCAATGGGAGCAACGCTTTCCGATACACAGATGAAAAGTCTGCTGGAGGGGAAAAAGACCCTTGTGAGAGGATTGAAAGGAAAAAAGGGAAGCTACGATGCGTATCTGATTCCAGAAGGAATTGAAGATTATTCTTACATCAAAGATGGAAAGGAAATCAAAGGTTCGCAGTACAAATTCAAGATGGAATTTCCACAGAGAAAAAGCAAGTGAAAAGGAGACAGAAAAATGAATACAGAAATGAAAAAGACCGTTGTTTACAGCACCGGAGATAAAATTTTAAACATTATGAAAGAGCAGGATATGGATATTCCGGAACTTTCTTTGCGGTGCGGTGTCAGGGAAGATGTATTGATGGATATTCTGGCAGGTATCCGGGAGGCAGATATAAGTACGCTTTGCAAGATTGCAGACGGGCTGGAGATTTGTGTACGGGAGCTTTGTCCCGATGAAGAAAATTATGCGGTTCCGGTGGAAAAAGATACCCTTGCAAAGCTCATTGTGATCAGCGAGCTGAAGGAGATGGAATTAGCAGAGCTGATTGGCACAATTCTGGAAAACGGTATCGAAGAACACGGTTTTTATGAGTAAGGCGGCGGGGGCTATCCCCTCCGTCATTTTGGAGGAATGCTTATGGTAACAAAATATCAGATGATTTCCTGTCTGGCGGAGGATACCGCAAAAGAGATAGCGAAAAACGGGCAGGAGTGGACAAGGTATCTGACTACCGCTGCAAGGCTTTATAAATATCCGTTCAATGAGCAGATACTGATTTTTGCACAAAGACCGGATGCGACAGCCTGTGCGTCCATTGAAATATGGAATGAGAAGATGAATTGCTGGGTAAACCGTGGAGCAAAGGGAATTGCCCTGCTGGATACGGAAAATTCCTATACAAGATTGAAATATGTTTTCGATGTGTCAGACGTACATAAGGCAAGACGGATAGGGCGTGATCCGAATCTGTGGGAGCTTCGTGAGGAGCATAAGGAAACAGTCCTGGCACAGCTCGAAAAGACCTACGGGGAAACGGATAAAAACAGCTCCTTTGAACAGCGGATAATGGAAATTTCCAACCGGATTGCGTTTGATTATTATGAAGAACTTCTGTCGGAAATCGAATATGTGAAAGAGGGTAGCTTTTTAGAGGAACTGGACGAGTTAAACGTAGGTGTCAGGATTCGTGATACGCTTTCTTCCAGTATTGCTTACACCATTCTGTCACGATGCGGTGCAGATATGGAACTGTGGAAAGACGAGCTGGGATTTGAATATATCAGCGACTTTAATACGATGAAAACTCTGTCTGTTGTTGGTACAGCCACCACAGATATGTGCAAGCCGCTTTTAATGGAGATAGGCAGAACCGTAGGAGCGTATGACCGCCAGATTGCCCGCAAGAAGGCACAGGAAAAAGCTAATGCAGGACGCACACAAACTTCTTTGGAATATACGGAAAAAGTGCTTGCAAATGAATCAGATGCAGACTATAATGCTTTAAAGCGTAAAAGCGAAAAGAAATTACAAAACAATCAGGAGATAGAAATACAGAGCAAAAAGGAGGATGCGGCATATGAAACTGACATACGAAAAGAACGGGGATTATCTGATTCCGAACCTGACAGCGAACGAGGAGCCGGAGGGGACGCTGACGAAGTACGGTCTGATGCGAAAGAATTTCTTACAGGAACACCGGAAAGGGATTTATCAGGGCATGATACTGACGGGCGAGCTGAAAGCACACTGTCTGGAGATACAGGAGCAGGCAGAGCAGAGAATGGAAGCCCTGAGCGAGCAGATGGCGAAAGCAGAGGGAGTGAACGAGGAACTGAAAGCAGCCGATCAGATGAAGTGGGCAGCGAAGATGAACAACATCAGGCATTCAGCGGAGGAGATCGTGCTGACGGAGCTGATTTACAGTTAGAAAATGATATACAGGAAGATGATATACAGGAAGAAGAAATACCGGAGCCGGATAGTGGAGAATATTCATTATCCGGTTCTTTTTTTCCGAAGCTGTCTGAAACAGAGCATGGGGAGGACTTACAGCGTGGCATTTTATGCAGTGATGAGTTCCTGAAGCATAAAAGACCGGAAATAGCTGGGTATTTTCAGATAGAGCAGGATGCAAAGATTCAGGCGGATTATCTGAGAAATTCGTTCCGCATGGAAGAATACACCGAGTTCAATATCGGGGAAATGCGGGGCGGCTACCGTGCCGATGAGGACGGTATTACCTTATGGAAAGGCAATTATCTGACCCGTGAAGCGGAAAGCAGGCTGTCATGGGAGGAAGCACGTTTTCTTGTCAATTCCTATATGGAGGACGGAGTATATCTTCTTCCAGGAGAAACCGCAGAGCGGATTGAAACAGCGGGAATGTACCAGCAGCTTGACTTATTTTCCATGTTTACGGAGCAGGCTGGCAATCTTGCCATGAAACAGGCGGAAACAGTGACACCGATACGGTCAGAAACAAAGATACCGCCGGAGCAGATAGCGGATATTCTGCGGAGCGGCGGAGGCAGGGATAACAGCAGAAAGCGTATCTACACCAAATATCAGCAGGGAAAGACACCGGAGGAGATGGCTGCTTTCTTACAGAAAGAGTATGGAACAACCGGAAAGGGCTTTGAATTTGACGGAAAGCAGATAGCGGTATGGTTCAATGAGGATGGGATGCGTGTCGGATATGGCACATCGACAGAGCGTCCGGTGCTTCAGATGAACTGGCAGGAGGTGGAAGCAAAAATCCGCTCACAGGTAGTAAACGGTACCTATATGGGAGCAAATGAAGCTTATCTGACTGACGAAGCAGAACGTGACCGGATTGCAGGACATCTGTTTTTCTTTTTCCGGGATGGTATGGAAGAAATTCCAGAGGAACTTGAATTAAAGGCAGGCAATTATCCGGATGCCCACGCACATATGGTAGAGCTTCTTTCTACCAAAGAGGGAGTTGAGATGGTAGCTTCCCATATGGACCATGCACTTCATCAGCTTGAAACCGGAGAGAAAAAGCTGCGTTTCCGCTCGATTATATCAAAAGACGAACTGCGGGCAGAACTTGATAATTTGCTGATAGAAAAACAAATCTTTCCAACCGCAGACCATGTGGAAATAAAAAGAGAAGATTTTATCACACAGGATGAGATAGATAATCGGCTTGGAAGAGGAAGTGGTTTTTCGCATGGCTCTTTCCGCATCTATGATTATTTCAAAGAGGGGCATGACAGTAAAGAGGCAGAAACATTTCTGAAAAAGGAATATGGAATAGGTGGCAGCTCTCATGCACTTGCCGGAGCAGACCATAGCTGGGAAGATCACAATTTTAAAGGCATCGAATTAAAAAAGGGGAATATCTGCGAACCTTATGCGAAAGTGCTGCTGTCTTGGAAAGTAGTCGAAAAGCGTATCCGAAAGCTGGTAGCAGAAGATAAGTATTTATCTCCGGCAGGGAAAGAAGCCTATGCCCGGTACAAAGAGGAAGAAGCACAGAAAGCACTGGAAAAAGCACAGGCGGTAATAGAACGGAAAACGAAGGTTGCCTGTAAAGAAGCCATTGAACGGACGATTTCGGAAAAATTTGACGGGTATCGTCTGCCGAAAGATACACCGGATGCAGTAATCCTAAAATATGGTAGCGAGCGTGTCAGCTATGTACTTGCCAATACTGTCATGCACCTGACGCATGATGGCAGATTTTCTCCCGACAATAAGGCATGGGCAAAAGAAATAGAACCGTATGCCAAGCATGAGAACCGTGATTTGATTGTTTCTTCCCACCCGGCAGTCTTAAACGGATTTATCAATCAGACAAGACGGTATATGGAGCAGGAGCTTGCAGCAAAGCAGATTACCATTGACGGACAGTTATGTATGAAAGTAGATGAATGGGAAGCTGACGGAGCTGCATTTTTAATGGGCAATTCTGTGGAAGATAAGAATTTCTTTTATGCGTCGGTCAATGGAAACTATCATTACGAGTATGATTATATGCCGGACAGAGAAGAGGTAGAGGATGACTACATAAATAGTGTTGCAATGGAAGATATAGACCGACACGAAGCGGAGGTATTTTCACGCATTGAAGGAACGGAAGATGTAGCGGAAACAGAATCACGATTCTCAGTTGAGGAAACCAGTGATGCCATTGAGCCGGGACAGGACACTTCTGGACACGATGTCCAAAAGTCGGAGGCGGAATCTGCCATAGAAAAGCCTGTGAAGCAGCCTGCACCAAAGGTTGATAAATCCAATGCGATTAATTTCCATATCACGGACGATGCATTAGGAGCAGGCAGTGCAAAAGAGAAATTCAGACGAAATATAGAAGCAATCCGTACTCTGGAAAAGGTGGAGAGCGAGAACCGTATCGCCACACTGGAGGAACAGCAGATTTTATCACAGTATGTTGGCTGGGGTGGGCTTGCCGATGCTTTTGATGAAAGCAAATCTGCATGGGCGGGAGAATACCAGCAGTTAAAGGAATTGTTATCGCCGCAGGAGTACGCTTCTGCAAGGGAAAGCACCTTAAATGCCCACTATACCAGTCCTGCAATCATCCGCAGTATTTATGACACCTTAGAACGTATGGGATTTGAAAAGGGGAATGTATTAGAGCCTGCAATGGGTATCGGAAATTTCTTCGGAATGCTGCCGGAGAAGATGCAGGAAAGCCGACTTTATGGTGTGGAGCTGGATGGTATTACGGGCAGGATTGCAAGGCAGCTCTATCCGAAAGCAGATATTAAAATATCCGGTTTTGAAAAAACAGACTATCCGAATGATTTTTTTGATGTGGCAGTCGGCAACGTGCCATTCGGACAGTATAAGGTAGCGGATAAACAGTATGATAAAAATAATTTCCTGATTCATGATTATTTCTTTGCAAAGACATTAGATAAAGTCCGTCCCGGCGGTGTGGTTGCTTTTGTTACCAGTAAGGGAACAATGGATAAAAAAAGTCCGGAGGTCAGAAAGTATCTGGCTCAGCGAGCGGAGCTTATGGGGGCGGTCAGACTTCCGAATACAGCATTTAAGGAAAATGCAGGGACAGAAGTCACTTCGGATATTTTGTTTTTTAAGAAGCGTGACCGTGTGATGGACATAGAACCGGATTGGGTACATTTATCAGAAGATGCAAACGGTATCGCCATGAATACCTACTTTGCGGAACACCCGGAAATGATTATTGGGAAGATGGAAATGGTCAGCGGTCCCTATGGCATGGAAAGCACCTGCCAACCGGATGCCACAAGACCGTTTGCAGAGCAGTTAAGGGAAGCGGTCAGCCGGATTGACGGGGAAATCGAAGCAGTGGAGATGGACGAGCTTGCGGATGAGCTGGCAGACGCTACCATTCCGGCAGACCCGGACGTAAAGAATTACAGCTATACATTGGTGGAAGATAAGGTATATTACCGTGAAAATTCCATTATGAAGCCCGTGGATATGTCAGAATCCATGCAGGAACGTATAAAAGGCATGGTCGGAATCCGAAATTGTACGCAGGAGCTTATCAATTTGCAGTTGGAAGAATATCCGGATACTGTGATTAAGGAAAAGCAGAGAGAATTGAATACCCTTTATGATACGTTCAGCAGAAAATATGGTTTAATCAATTCCCAGACCAACAAAAGAGCCTTTAATCAGGACAGCAGCTATTGTCTGTTATGTTCGCTGGAAAAGCTGGATGATGAGGGCAATTTCAAAGGCAAAGCGGATATGTTCACGAAACGTACCATTAAGAAAGCGGAAGTGGTTACAAGCGTAGATACAGCAACGGAAGCTCTGGCAGTATCCTTATCAGAAAAAGCAAAGGTTGACCTTTCTTATATGGCAGAACTGACCGGAAAAGAGATTGATGCAATCAAAGAAGAACTGGCGGGCATTATTTTCCAGAATCCGGTCACAGACAGGTGGGAAACAGCGGACGAGTATTTAAGTGGCAATGTCCGGGACAAGCTGCAAACAGCGAAGATTTATGCCGAAAACCACCCAGAATACAACATAAATGTGCGGGCACTTACGCAGGTGCAGCCCACAGAACTGGATGCCAGCGAGATTGAGGTGCGTATCGGTGCCACATGGGTTGAACCGAAATATATCGAAGATTTCATGCGTGATGTCTTTGAAACACCGCAGCATCTTTTGAACCGGAATACAATGGGGATTCAGTATTCCGATGTGACAGGGCAGTGGAATGTAAAAGGAAAAAGTGCGGATTACGGAAACAGTCTTGTAAACATGACTTACGGTACAAACCGGAGAAATGCCTATCAGATTTTAGAGGATTCTCTGAATTTAAAGGACAGCCGGGTGTACGATACCGTGATAGAGGACGGAAAGGAAACGAGAGTCCTGAATAAAAAGGAAACCATGATTGCCAGCCAGAAACAGGAGGCAGTCCGGGAAGCTTTTAAGAACTGGGTATTTGAAGATCAGGAACGCAGGCAGAACTTGGTGGCGAAGTATAACAAGCTCTTTAATTCCACCAGACCGAGAGAATATGACGGTTCCCATTTGAAATTCCCTGGCATGACACCGGACATCGACCTTAGACCACACCAGTTAAATGCGGTGGCACACCAGCTTTACGGGGATAATACCCTGCTTGCCCATTGTGTGGGAGCAGGAAAGACCTTTGAAATGATTGCTGCAGCAATGGAAAGCAAGCGGTTAGGGCTGTGTCAAAAGAGCCTGTTTGTTGTTCCAAATCATTTGACGGAACAGTGGTCGAGTGACTTCCTGCGGTTATATCCCGGAGCAAATATTTTAGCGGCAACAAAGAAAGATTTTGAGCCAGCCAACCGGAAGAAATTCTGTTCCAGGATTGCCACCGGAGATTACGATGCTGTCATTATCGGGCATAGCCAGTTTGAAAAAATCCCGTTGTCGCAGGAAAGACAGATAGCCATTATCGAAAGACAGATTGATGAGATTGAGCTTGCCATAGAGCAGGCGAAAGCAGATAACGGAGAGCGTTATACCATTAAGCAGATGGAAAAGTCCAGAAAATCCCTTATGACAAGATTGGAAAAACTCAACGATACTTCCCGGAAAGATAATGTGGTAACCTTTGAGCAGTTGGGCGTGGACAGGCTGTTTGTAGATGAAAGTCACAATTATAAGAACCTTTTTCTATACACGAAAATGCGGAATGTAGCAGGTATCGCACAGACCGAAGCACAGAAATCTTCTGATATGTTCGCCAAATGCCAGTACCTTGATGAACTGACAGGTGGAAAGGGCATTACGTTTGCTACGGGTACACCGATCAGCAATAGTATGACGGAACTTTACACCAATATGCGGTATCTTCAATATGGTACGCTTCAGAAGATGGGCTTGGGACACTTTGACAGTTGGGCGGCTTCTTTCGGAGAAACACAGACAGCCATAGAGCTTGCACCGGAGGGGACAGGATACCGGGCAAAAACGAGGTTTGCGAAGTTCTTCAATCTGCCGGAACTGATTGTACTTTTTAAGGAAAGTGCGGATATTCAGACACCGGATATGTTAAAGCTGCCTGTGCCGGAAGCAGAGTATGAGAATGTGGTGTTAAAACCCAGCGAATATCAGAAAGAGATGGTAACATCGCTGGCAGACCGGGCGGAGGCAGTGCGTAACAGACTGGTAGAGCCGCATCAGGATAATATGCTGAAAATTACCAACGATGGAAGAAAACTGGCACTTGACCAGCGTCTGATCAACGATATGCTTCCCGACGAGGAACATTCCAAAGCAAAAACCTGTGTGGATAAGGCATTTGAGATTTGGGAAGATACCAAAGAGCAGAAATCAGCACAGCTTATTTTCTGTGATTTATCCACACCGAAAGGGGATGGTACATTTAATGTGTATGAAGATATAAGAAATAAACTGATAGAAAGAGGTGTTCCGGCAGAAGAAATCGCCTTTATACATCAGGCAAATACGGAGCTTAGGAAAGCGGAGCTGTTCAGTAAGGTAAGAAGCGGACAGGTTCGTTTTTTATTGGGTTCAACTGCAAAAATGGGAGCCGGGACAAACGTGCAGGACAGATTGATTGCGCTGCACCACCTCGATGTACCGTGGCGTCCGTCTGATATTGAACAGCAGGAGGGGCGTATTTTGCGGCAGGGCAACCGGAATCCAAAGGTTAAGATTTTCCGGTATGTGACAGAGGGAACATTTGACAGCTACTCATGGCAGCTCATTGAGAATAAGCAGAAATTTATCGGTCAGATTATGACAAGCAAATCTCCGGTGCGAAGCTGTGAGGATGTGGATGAAGCGGCACTTTCCTATGCAGAGGTTAAGGCTCTGGCAACGGGGAATCCCTACATAAAAGAAAAGATGGATTTGGATATTCAGGTCAGCAAGCTGAAACTGATGAAAGCCAACCACACCAGTCAGAAATACCGTCTGGAGGACAACATTGCAAAGCATTACCCACAGCAGATAACTATTCTGAAGGAGCGGATCAGCGGCTTGCAGGCAGATATTCAGACTGCAAAAGCCAATCTCCCGGCAGACAAGGAACTTTTCTCTATGAAGGTCGGAAACAAGCTCTACACCGATAAAAAAGAAGCCGGAACCGCACTTGTGGAGATGTGCAAAGAAATCAAGAGTGTCAATGCTCCGGCAGTCATTGGAGAATATGCAGGCTTTAAAATGGCGGTGTCCTTTGATTCCTTTAATCATAAATTCGTTATGAACATCAAAGGACAGCTCAGTCATAATCTGGAGATTGGTGTTGACCCGCTGGGTAACATTTCCCGTATCAACCATGCGTTGGAAGCCATGACAAAGGAACTGGCAGAAGCATCCACAAAGCTGGATAATGTGGAGCGTCAGCTTGAAACAGCGAAGGTAGAGGTTACAAAGCCATTTGCACAGGAAAAGGAACTTTCAGAGAAGTTAGACCGCCTTTCAGCCTTAAATGCCCTGCTCAATATGGACGAAAAGGGAGATGACGGAATAGGTATGGAAGATGATAAATCGGAACTGGGTACTGAGCAGGTGGCAGATACCAGAAAACCGTATCCCATAGAAAATACCCGACATAATTATGCTGTGGAGAATGGAAATCCGCAGGGAATGAGGCTCACAGCAGCGATGGCGGATAAGCCGGCACAGAGGGTATCCTTGAAAGAAAAGCTTGAGACTATGAAAGTAAAGGCTGCGGGGAATAATATAGAAAATTCCGTGCAAAGAGATAAGGGGAAGGAGGAGTATTTGTAATTATTATATTTCTTTTTATGCAAATATGAAATATAATATTAGTTCAAGGGAAATATAGTGATAGAGCGATTTGGAAAAAGCTAAAGAGAAATGGAGACAACGTAATACATAAAAATGGAAATTGAATTTGTCAGACACTGTCTGACAAATTCGGAAAGGATATATTATGAATGATTTAGAGCAGACAAATATGCTTCAGCCATTGGTGGATGAGATTGAAACAGCAGTTTCAAATGCCAAAAAAGAGATAGCTGAAAAAGTAAACAGTGTAATTACAGAGACGTATTGGAAAATCGGAAAATATATTGTTGAGTTTGAGCAGGATGGAAATGTTAAAGCAGCATACGGTTCAAAATTATTAACAACACTCTCGCATCAATTAACTTTGCGATTGGGACGAGGATACAGCCGCCCAAACCTCAACAATATGCGGAAGTTTTATCTTTGTTATGAGAATTGTCAGACGGTGTCTGACAAATTGACATGGTCGCATATTTGTGAGCTGATAAAGATTGATGATGAATTAGAAAGAAGTTTTTACGAAAAAGAATGTTATAAGGAAAAGTGGGATGTAAGAACACTCAGGCGACAGATGGATTCCGCTTTGTTTCTTAGATTAGCTACAAGCAGAGATAAAGAGGGAATTCTGGCACTTGCCAGAGAGGGAATTACTTATGACAAGCCAGAGGATGTTATCAAGGATACTTACACATTAGAGTTTTTGGGACTTCCGGAGAAAGAGCGTTATAGTGAGGAAGACTTGGAGCAGAAAATAATAGATAATCTCCAAAAATTCTTGTTGGAATTAGGAAAAGGATTTACCTTTGTGGGCAGGCAGTATCCCTTAACTGTAAACAATATTCATTACCATGTGGACTTGGTATTTTACCACAGAATTTTGAAATGCTTTGTGCTGATTGATTTAAAGAAAAATTCCGTCCAGCATATAGACATCGGTCAGATGAATATGTATATGGGGTATTTCGCAAAAGAAGAAAATATGGCAGATGATAACCCACCGATTGGCATTATCCTGAGTCATAACAAAGATGAACTGCTTGTAGAATATGCAACTTACGGTATGGACAGCAATTTATTTGTTTCAAAATATGAATTGTATCTGCCAAATCGCAATGAACTCCAAAAATTAGTGAACAATATTTTAGAGAAGGATACAGAAAAGAAAGAAGAGTAATAAAAAAGCAATCTAAGAAAGATGCAAATTGAATAGGCATATCGAAAAAGACAATCAGAGATGGTTGTCTTTTTTGCGTGGAAAAAAGAAAGGATAATCGAATTATGGCAGATAAAAATGCAGTTTACATGAGTGAAAAACAAAAAGTCAAAGAGATCACGGATAAGCTGGAAGCTGGTTTGAAAGAGCTTTTTGAGAGTGAAAAATATAAAAGCTATCTCAGTACCATGTCAAAATTTCATAATTACAGTTTTAATAATACGCTGCTGATTGCCATGCAGAAGCCGGAAGCTACGCTGGTGGCAGGTTATCAGGCGTGGCAGAAGAACTTTGAGCGGCACGTCAATAAAGGAGAAAAGGCAATCCGTATTCTTGCACCAGCTCCTTATAAAATCAAAGAGGAACGTGATAAGTTAGACCCTGTAACGGGAGAAATGATGTTTGATGAAAACGGTATGCCGCAGAAAGAGGAAACAGAGGTTACCATTCCTGCCTTTCGTGCGGTATCTGTTTTTGATGTATCGCAGACGGATGGCAAGCCTATTCCGGAACTGGAAGTGAATGAGCTGTTATCTACGGTGGAGGGATATGAGGATTTTGTCCAGGCGCTTATGAATATTTCTCCTGTTCCGATTGCATTTGAAGATATTCCCGGCGATTCCAAAGGGTATTTCAGTACAGCAGAAAAACGGATTGCTGTTCAGGAAAATATGAGCGAAAGCCAGACTTTGAAAACAATGGTGCATGAGGTGGCTCATTCCATGCTGCATGATAAAGAAGTTAATCAGAGCATGGATATTCCGGTAAAGGACAGGAATACAAAGGAAGTGGAAGCGGAGAGTGTGGCTTTTACAGTGTGCCAGCATTTCGGTATAGATACATCCGATTATTCCTTTGGATATATCGCAGGCTGGAGCAGCGGCAGGAATATGAAAGAGCTGAAATCTTCCCTTGATACAATCCGAAAGACAGCTTCAGAACTGATTACAGGCATTGAGGGGGCAATGCAGGAGCTTCAGCTTAACCGGGAGATGGAGCAGGAACATGGAAAGGAAAGCATTCTGCTGGTACATAACGAGGATTTTTCAGAATACAATCTTGTCAGTGTCCGTGGAATGGACAGTGCAGAACTTATATCCGCCCTTTCTACCATGAATGAAGAGGACAAATCGAATATACAGTCTTATCTTGAAAGTAAAGGGGCATGGACTACCGAACTTGCTGATGAGCAGACAGAAGAAGCGGAGGAATATCATATTGATGTCCGCTATAACATGGATACAGACGAGCTTATTGATGTAAAGGAAAGAATGGAACAACCCATTGATACCAATTTATCTGTCATGGGGCAGGCAGAACAACTTATCAATCAGTTGGAAGCAGAAAAAAATATTTTCACGTCTGAGGAGCGAAATCTGATTGTAAATTATGCCTATAAACTTGATGATATGAATAAAACAAGGGAACTTGCAGAGAAACTGGCATATAGGGAGCAGTATGCCCAACAGGATGTGGCATTGACCATAATTGATGCAAAGGCGGAGATTGATGCCCTGCCTGATCCGATGATTGGTTTGTCGGAAATGAGGGAATATGGCTATCAATGGGATGAAATGCTGCCATTAACACAAGAGAAAGCATTGGAATTATTTGAACATGATTTGCCTGTATATTTGCTTCATACTGACGGTGCGGAATCATTGGCAGAAAGCAGGGAGCGTATAGAAGAGCATGAAGGTATCTTTGGGGTTGAAAAGGAAACATGGAATAAAGCATTGAAACAGCAGACTAAGATTACACTTATCTTAATGGACGAACAGGAGCGAGAATATACATACCCGTATCCAGTTGTGGCTGTCGATATAGAAGAAATGGGTGGGGATAGAACTGCGGTATTCAAGACCTCAGAGCCTATTTCAGATACTGATGTGGCAGAAATTCATAATGCTTTTTATGGAACTGATTTGGAATTTGAAATAGAAAAAGAATTAGGTATCACATGGGTGGAATCTATTAACTATGAGGACGGATCTGTTATTACACCTGAAATGGCAAGAAAAGAGCAGCTCCTATATGCTAGTACTGATAAATATGGAATTTATCAATTAAAGCCTAATCCGGAATTAGATTCCTTACGTTTTGAGGGGACGGAATCCTTAAAGCGTATGGGCATTACAAAAGATAATTTTGATGCAATTAAACCAGAGAATTATACACTTTTATATGTGGGCGAATTATCTGAACTGCAAAAAGAGACGCAGGGGGCAACTTTAGAGGCAATCTTTGAAAAATTCAACCTTGACCACCCAGAAGATTTCAGAGGACATTCGCTATCTGTCAGCGATATAGTGGTGCTTCATCAGAACGGACAGAATACGGCTCATTTTGTGGATTCTTTTGGATATACGGAAATACCGGATTTTTTACGGGAGCAGACACCGGAAAAGGAAGAAATGCAGGACACTTCTGGACACAATGTCCAAAAGACAGAACCGGAAATAGATGGAGATGAAATCATTGATCTTGGCGATGAAACGGAACAGGTGCTTGCGGAAATGAAAAAAACTTTGGAAAGTGAACAGGAAACAGAACTGGCATTTTCTATTGCAGACCGTTTTATCAGCATTCAGGAAGTAGAGGGCGGTTATGACTATTCCATTATGGGAGCTGATTATAAGGAGATTGACGGAGGAATTTATGATAATCCTGATGTGACGATAAGGGAAGCCTTGCATGATATTTTAGAGGATTTGAAGTCACAGCCGGATTACAATGGTGCAAAAGGAAATATCCAAAGAGAAGATGAACTGATACCGATGGATTATGATGGACTGATGGAAAAAGCAGAGGAAGCAAATCGTATTATTTCGGAGAGTACACCAAGCAGTGTGGTGGCAGATTTTAAGGCAAAGACCGGGGAATTATTCCACGATATTAGTGAAATGAATCCGGAAGAAATCGAGGAAACTGTGAAATGCCATGTGCAGGCAAAGATTGATGAGTATAACATTGATGCAACGATTGTGGATGTTGCTGTGACCGGAAGCAGGTGCAGGGGATTGGAGCATGAAAGTTCTGACCTTGATGTGGTTGTGGAGCTTTCCACGGAGGAACGGGAGGACGATTTGTTTAATGCCTTTAATGAGGACGGATTGCATATCGGAGAAGTAAAAGTTGACATCAATCCAATTACAGCCCAACGCACAGGTACGCTGGAATCCTATCTGCCACAGGTGGAAGAATATTTGGAGGGCGTCAGACAGGTAAGAGAGCAGGAAAAGGAGAGCGCAGAAGTAACTTTAACTGTTTCGGAATGTGGAGAATTTCATAATCTTGGTGAGTGTTATGAGAATATTCCTACGGTGGATGAAGCCATAGCAATCTGGAAGCAGATACCATCAGAGCGGATGAATGGTATTCCGGCAATCGGAATCAATATCCTAGGGAGAGGGGCGGAACCCTTCGAGGATTACGAGATTGATGTTTTATCTGGAAAGAGGATTGACCTTGGGGTTTTGGACTATGTTCCTGATATTAAAAACAATCCGCAGGCAATGGAAGTCATTACGGAACTGGTGGCTAAATTGCCCGATATGGAGATAGATGGCGTGATGAGTGAAGAAATGGAAGCAAGAGTGTGGGAACTGCGTATGCCGGACTTGCCACAGGAGGAACAGCTTGCAGTAGAACTTGACCGACTTTCCTACGATTATGATACTGTACTGTATCACGATAGTACAAGAAATATGACCGAGAATGTATCAGAGCTTGCAGAATCCATAAAACAGGGCGATACCGGACATTTAACAACGTGGCTTGCAGACATTATTTCGGAGGGAGCTGTACCAGAGGAAATAAAACGAGCAACGGAGCTTCTGGAAAAACTGGCAGAGTATAAGCCGCTTGCCAAAATTGAGGAGGCAGAAGAACAAAATTATAACATGATTGATAATGTGCTGAATAACGGTGTCGGGGAGAAAGCCCAAAAGGAAGAAAATAAGAGAATGGAGGAGAAGTCTGCAGCAAGAGTTTCCTTAAAAACTCGTCTTGCAGAGAAAAAGGCACAGGTAGAAGGGCAATCGAAAGAACATGATGTTCAAGAAAATGAAAAGAAAAGTCAGAGGGAGATGTAAGTGATGAATAAGAGATTTACCGTAGAAGAAAGTAATTTAATCAGTATTTTTATGGAAGAAGGTATAGATTCAGATGTGGGCGGCAGAAAAAAGGTCATAAATGGTATTGATAAAGCACTGAAACATCTGGAGGATGATGAGATGGTTGAATTGTCATTATGTGTCCTTGCAAAATTAAAGGAATTGACGGATCATGAATTTATGAAGATGGAGTTTGTAGCGGCAGAGTAACATCAAACGTAAGGCAGAACATGGCTTTTGGTGGCTGTGTTCTGTCTTTTTGAATAAGAACTTGACTGATAAATATTACGGGTGTAATATTTATAACGAAAGGTATTAAATTTTTTTATCCTAAAATCTTACACTTGTAATATATAAGCGTAGTACATTGATACGAATAAAAAATGGAGGTAACGATGAAGGAAAAACATAGAACCAAAAGAATACAAAGATATAGAAAAATGTTGGGCATTATAGTGTTGATGTTAACAATTACTTTGATTGGAGTAGTTGTGAGTGCAACAGTATTATATAAAAGAAAAAATGCGTGTAAATCACCAGATACTATCTTAGTAGAGTATATGATGCATATTCCAAAACAAGAATACGAAGAAATGTATGCAATGATTGATTTGGAGTCATCTGGATATATCAGTAAGGAAGATTTTTTGAAGAGAAATTCCACTATTTATGAGGGAATTGAAATGCAGAACATGTCGATAAAAAATGTCGAGTATGTGGAGGAAGATAAAAAAGTAACATATTTGACTTCATTTGATACAGTGGCAGGAACTATCAGCTTTGAGAATGAAGCACTTTTCCTAAAGGACGAAGAAGGATATAAGTTGGTTTGGGATGATTCCATGATTTTTCCGAATCTGACTTCTACAGATAAAGTAAGAGTTTCCACTACGCAGGCAGAACGAGGAGAAATTCTGGACAGGAACGGACGTGTCCTTGCAGGAAAAGGTACAGCATCTTCGGTTGGGATTGTTCCGGGTAAGTTGGAAAACAGAGAAGAAGCAATCGCACAGATTGCAGAACTATTGGGAACCACACCGGAAGCGATAGAAAAGAAGCTGTCTGCAAATTGGGTAAAGGATGATTCTTTTGTTCCCATTAAAACGATTCCAAGAGTGGAAGAAATTGAGTTAATGTCTATCAGTCCGGATGAAGGGGTCCTAAAGGAGAAAGAAAGGCATGATAAGTTGCTTGAGATTCCCGGAGTGATGATATCTGATGTTGAAGTGCGTGAATATCCATTAGGGGAAGCGGCAGCACATTTGATTGGATATGTTCAAAGTGTTACTGCGGAAGATTTAGAGGAACATGCGGGAGAAGGGTACACAGCCAATAGCGTAATCGGAAGAAGCGGAATGGAAGGCTTGTTCGAGAAAGAACTGAAAGGTCAGAACGGGTGCAGGATTTATATCGAAAACTCTGAAGGAAGAGAGAAGGAGGAACTTGCTTATATCCTGGTACAGCATGGGCAGGACATCCAGCTTACGATAGATGCCGAATTGCAAGTTTCCTTGTACGAACAGTTTAAGGAAGATAAAAGCTGCTCGGTAGCTATGAATCCTTATACGGGAGAGGTATTGGCATTGGTCAGTACGCCATCCTATGACAATAACGATTTTATTATGGGATTGTCCAGTGAACAGTGGACTGCACTTAACGAGGATGAGGATAAGCCGATGTATAATCGTTTTCGGCAGGTATGGTGTCCGGGGTCGACATTCAAACCGATTACCGCTGCGGTCGGTTTGGAATCGGGAGCAATCGATCCCACAGAAGATTACGGTAACGTAGGCTTAAGCTGGCAAAAGGATGCATCGTGGGGGTCTTATTATGTAACAACACTTCATGCGTATGAGCCAGTTATTTTAGAGAATGCCCTGATTTATTCTGACAATATCTATTTTGCAAAAGCAGCATTAAAGATTGGTTCCGAGGAGATGGAGAGTTCTTTGACTGGACTTGGTTTTAATGAGGAACTGCCATTTGAGATTAAGATGGCAGAGTCGCAGTATTCCAATACAGATGGAATTGAAACGGAAATACAGTTAGCTGACAGTGGTTACGGTCAAGGGCAGATTTTGGTGAATCCATTACACATGGCATGTATCTATTCTGCTTTCTGTAATGAGGGAAATATTATAAAGCCTTATTTGGTATATCAGAATGAAGAGGTAGCTGAGTATTGGATTCCAGGAGCCTTTTCTAATGAGACAGCAAGCCGGGTATTGGAAGGAACAAAGAAGGTTGTGAATGATCCTAACGGAACCGGATATGCAGCCCATCGAGATGACACTATATTGGCGGGAAAGACAGGAACAGCAGAAATTAAGAAATCGAAAGAGGATACTTCGGGTACAGAATTAGGATGGTTTGCTATTTACACAGCAGAGAAAGATATAGAATGTCCTATATTGATTATCAGCATGGTAGAAGATGTGAAAGGAAGAGGAGGAAGCGGATATGTTGTTAAGAAAGACAGCCTGGTTCTGGAAGAGTGGTTTAGCAGTCATTAGTTTTGTACTGATATTTAGTATTTCGGGGTGTAGCGATACACCACCGGAAGAAGATACAGTTTTGGAAACAGTAATTGATGTTCAGGACGTTTCAGAAGAACAGGAGAATGAAGAAGAAATTATAAACATCTGCATAGATCTTTATGACAAGGCAGCAGAGGAAAATAAGTTAGATGATTTGGAAATAATTCGGAGTATTGTAAATCGTCTTGGAGAAAACGGGTATCCTGCTGTTGACAGCAGAAATCAAGTGAATATGACGGAAGCGGAGCAGGTATTGGAATTTTGCAAAAAAGTGGATGCACAGGAAGAAGCAGAATTAACAATTCTTGAAATCAGTTATTTGGGCGGATTTGTAAAATATGATTTGCATACAAAAGACGGAAATGTAGATGTGGTCAGAAGCTATTATGGATACGAAAATGGAGAAATACAGAAAGAAGTTACTGGGAGGTATCAAGCAGAGTATTGGAATTATACAGAAGAAGGTTACCTGATGTTTTCTGGTGTCTGGTTTTCAGAAGAATTATACGTTCTTACATTGAGTGGAGTAGAGGAGCATACCGCATTACGAGTACAGCCATTGGATGAAACATATAGGGAACTGAGTCGGAAATATCTTCTTCCAATCAGCTTTGAACGGAATAATATGTTCATTGTGGATTGGAGTGAAGAAGATTTTGGGGATTTGAATTTCTATGATATGTATGACATTCTTTATCCAAAAGTGAATGGTCAGTATGTTCCTTATGTTGCAGATGACAATTTGTCAGTCAGTGCAGTTTATCGGATTCCAAAAGAGGAATTTGAAAGCGTTATTATGAAATATTTCAATATTGATAGTGAAACGCTGCAATCCAAAACTGTCTATGATTCGGAGGATTCGACCTATGAATACAAACCGAGAGGATTCGAAGAAGTAGAGTATCCGGAATACCCATATTCAGAAGTAATCGGGTATACGGAGAACAGTGATGGAACAATTACACTTACTGCTAATGTGGTATTTCCATATTCGGGAAATTCCAAAGTATATGCCCACGAGGTTGTGGTTCGTCCTTTGGAGGATGGCGGGGTACAATATGTATCCAATCGAATTATACCCTCCGAGGATAATTCTGAGGAAACATGGCATACGCCACGGTTGACGTTAGAAGAATGGGAAGAATTATACGGAGGCGAATAATGGAAGATGTGAAATGGCTGCTTAGAAGATGTGGTCTTCCGATTTTGCTACTGTTGATTTTCGTAATAGCCGGAGTGGTCTGTTGGGGAGAACTGCATACAGAAAAGCAAAAGGTGGCAGAAGAAGTATGGGAGCCACCTGTAGAAATCGAAAATAGCGAAGCAGAAACAGAAGAAGCCGAGAATGCGGAAACTTCCACAGAGTCAGCATATTGGTTTATTCTGCAAGCCAGTGATGATCTCCTTTCAGAAAAGGAGAAGGAGCAGCTGCAGAGTACGGTTTTGTCAGCAGCAGAATCGGTCAGAGAAATCTATAAGGATATTGTAATTGCAGATGCACCAAGCTACTCTTCCGGTATTAGCGAATTTACTAAAGAGCAGAGGAAAGCTGTGGTGGAGCAATTGGGCAGAACCGGTCTGGTAAGTGTTGAAGAAGATACTGCTATGCAAAATCATGAAGCAATCGAAGCATTTTATGCAGATTACCTGGATGGACAAGACTCGATGGTTACGGTATTTGAAGTACAGAGAGATGGGCTGATTGGAGCAGTTACCTTTATCTATCGGAAAGGTGAGTTACAGACCTATTACATAGGAATCCAGTGGAGAGAAGGTGGTATGCCAGAAATACAGGGAACTTCGGTAAGTAATGTGGCTGAGATTAAACTGACCGAAAAAGGATATTTTATCTACGCATATGAATATGTGATTGCACATGCAAGTTTGAGACAGTATTGGAGAATAGAACCGCTACCAGAAGATTGCCGGGAATTAACGGAAAAATACATATCAGGACTAAGTTATGTGAATTACAATCTGCTCGTTACAGATTGGGATAGCAGCAATGTGGAGGACATTCTGATGCCTTGTATGTATGAAGATGTTTATAGGATTTCTACGGGGGAAAATCTGAAAACTGAGGGTTGGAAGATTCCGGCAGAGGAATATGAAAGGATAATGACTACTTATTTTCCGGTATCGGTAGAACAGTTGAGAGAGCATTGTGGATATGATGAGGGCAGCAATAGCTATGAATATGAGATGATTTATGCCAGCCCATACCCACCTTTCGGAGAAGTAGTTGACTATACAAAAAATGCGGATGGAACGATTACACTTATCGTGGATGGAGTATGGCCGGATTATAATTCTGATCTCGCTTTTCGGAATACGGTTGTGGTCCAGCCATTTGAAGACGGAACTTTCAGGTATCTTTCCAATTCTATAGAACAAATAGAGTTGGAACTGCCGCCAATAGCAAAAGCACATTAAATTTGCTTTGAAAGAAAGGATGATATTATGGCATTAAAGAAAAAAAGCATTTTGCTGATTATGGCATTTCTGATTGGATGCTTCGTATGTGCCTGTGGAAAAGAAGATAGTATTGTGGATGAATCTTTTGTGGAAGATACGGAAGATGTATCTTCCACGGAGGAGATAAAAAGTGCCGAGGAAGAGGCTGCAGAACAATGGGAAAAGGGCTACGACCTTCCGGTAGATGAACAGGAAAGGGAAGAAGCTGAGACTGACTGTAAAAAGCAGATGGAACTTTATCTTGACATTTATGAAACAGCAGATAAAGGGATAGCATCTAATGTTGTTTTGGATGATCAAACGGTTCTTGAAATGCAGAAGAAGGTAAAGGACGCAGGATATCCAATTGCTACGATGGTAACGTATTCTAACATGGAGAATTATGAAAGTGTTGACAGTTTTCTGAAAGAATGTATGGAAGGGAAAAGTGGTTCTGCAGTAATTTATGAAGTCCACAACGATGGTGGATTGGGCAGAATGAAATTCATTTTTGATGGAACAGATATGTATGTTGTAAGTACAATAGGAATCTGGAATGCTGACAACAAGCCGGGGATTTCGTACATCTCTTATACAAGGATCAAAGAATGGAAATACACGGAAAAGGGATGGTTTTGCTATGAGTTGTGTGTACCGGAGCCACCAGAGGTCAGTGAGATTATGGATGGAAGTTGTCTAATAAGGATAAAGCCAATGACAGAGGAACAGCGTGAAATGTCTGAAAAATGCGTGCGTGGTTTGGGATATCAGGGAAATAACCTCTTATGTTCCAATTGGGATACAGAGCATATGGAAGAACTGGATTATAATGGGATGTATGAATATCTGTATGCAATGAAATACCAGGAAAAGTTTAATTCTGAGAATTACCCAAATGGAATACCAAAAGAGGAATTTGAAAATTTAATTATGGAGTATCTTCCGG
>ENA-OPNB01000667-OPNB01000667.1-human-gut-metagenome-genome-assembly--contig:-NODE-667-length-33510-cov-5.365207_pt1 | contig 33510 bp, 37 predicted proteins | sample MGYA00241528_ERZ501754 | MGnify/ENA primary metagenome ERZ501754 (study PRJEB25962, sample SAMEA2042646) | human gut metagenome | biome: human gut; feature: human-associated habitat; material: faeces... | reverse complement strand
GCAGCTGGTACAAATACTGGATGCCCTGTTCCGTCGCTCCGGAACGGCCGAGCGGGACATAGACTGTCATTCCACCCGGTCATACTCCGGCCTGACCGGGGCATCCTGAGGATTGGCGGCGACGGGGAAGAGATTACCCGATCAAGTCGGGTAATGACAAAAAGAAGAGAACGTCGGGGATAATGACAGGGAGAGAGAAGATGTCAGGTAATGGCAAGAAGAAAGGGAAAGTGGGTAATTGTTATTCCACCTGGTCAAACTCCGGCTTGACCGGGACATCCGGGAAATTGGCTGCGACGGCAGTAAGGGGATTACCCGATCAAGTCGGGTAATGACAGAGAGATGAGAATGTCGGGGATAACGACAAGGAGAGAAAAAAGCCGCTAAAGGCAGTGAAAGAAACAAGTCGGATAACAGAAATTTAACACTAAGGAGAAAGAAGATGAAACTATCAATTTTACTGGCGGGGAGTATTTTAACCTCGGCGATTGCCGGCAATGCTTATGCCCAGACCTGCGCTAAACCGCCCTCTTGTACCGAACTGGGATATACTTATACCGGAAGTACCTCTGACTGTCTCAGCCCTGCTCTTAAGTGTCCCTTTGACACCTCATATTTTAACTGTGTTAAGAAAAACGAAATGGTCAATACATTTGCTCCTAATTACAATTCAGCTAGAATTCTGAGTGCCGACGGAACAACCTATACCGTTGGTTCGGGAACTCTTGCCTCTTACTCCTGTGGCTGGGTGTTGTTTGAAAATTATGATGTAAACGGAGGCTTAAACAGATTTAGTTACTGGTATATCAATAATAAAGAGGTCGGCCGTCAAGCTTCAGGTGCAGGTAATGCATGGACTACATTTAACTCTGCGATATTTTTTGTAAATAAAAATGATACATTCAAAAATGCTGGGCAAGCAGGCGTAAACAAACTAACATTTTACCCTTGCAAAAGTTTTTAAAACTAGGCCCCTCCGCGGAGGGGCTTAATTCTAGCGTTTTTCTAAAATACAGACAAAGAAACCGTCTGTCCGGGTCAACAGCGGATTCATTCGCAGCATAAAATCATCCTGTCCGGGATAGCGTCCGTCCAGCTTATCTTCCCACAAATGCCGCAGATTAACCGGTGCCGCATCGGCATGACGTGACAGAAAAGCTTCAATAATATCTTCATTTTCATCCCGTAAAATCGAACAGGTAATATACACGACCCGCCCGCCTCGGCGGATATGATTAAACGCCTTTTCAAGCAGTTCCGCCTGTGTCTTGTTTAATTCCTTTAAGGTTTCCGGTGTCAGGCGGTATTTGGCATCCGGGCTGCGTCGCCAGGTTCCGGTTCCCGAACAGGGAGCATCAACCACAAAACGGTCATAATCCCTATCTCCGACTTCTTCGATAATTTCCAGATTTTTCACATCCAGCCGCACCGCCCGTTCCTTGACCGCTTCCAAGCGGCTGCGGTTAATATCATGAATCTGTATTTTTCCCTGCCTGTTCATCAGAAAAGCCATTGTCAGGCTTTTGCCGCCGGCACCGCAGCAATAATCGATTATTTTATGTTCCGGCCGCACATCGGCCAAAATTGCCGCCAGCTGGGAGGCCTCGTCCTGAACTTCAATCACCCCTTCTTTATAAGCAACGCAATTATTCAGATTCACCCGCTCGGCAGAGCGAATGCCTATGGGAGAATAAGGCGTCGGCACAAAATAAAGCCCCTCTCCCTGCAACTGCTCAATAACCCACGCGCGGCTTCCTTTGTTAAGCCGCAAATCGGCGCTTGCAGGCTCATTCAGGGCTTTCAGCAGATGAATGTCTTTCACTTTGTCAAACAACCAATCCGGACACTCGGCTTCCACGGCAGCCGGATAGACTTCTTCATTGCGCCGTTTCAGCCATTCTTTTTCTTCTTTTGACAACGGAGCCAATCCGTATTCGCCGCCACACAGCAAATCAAAATCCTCATCTTGCAAATAGGTCAGCAAAACCCGCCGCGGTTCGTTTGAACCGGCATCAAATACCAGTTTGCGGCGGTTGCGGATAATTTTCCAAACCGTCTCGGTAATAAAACGGCGGTCTTTCGAGCCGATATATTTACGCTCTCTGACATAAGCATTGATAATATTGTCCGCCGGTATTTTGTCTTTAAAAATCTCGCTGATCAATTCCCAAACGGCCTGATACTGTGCACCTTTCTGCATCTCACGTCTCCTTTGCCTCTTTTATACAACAAAAACCGCAAAAATCATCACATTTTTGCGGTTTTCCCTTGCCTTAAAACAAAATACTGTATTTGGCATCAAATTTCATGCCGTGCGGCATATAGCGGCGGATAGTTTTCTTGTCATAAAGCATAAACAGCTTTCCGAACAAAGAAACCCCTTTTCGCTGCCATGATGACAATTCCTCATTTTCCGAAGGAATCATAAAAAAGGCCGTTCGCACGCTTTTGCGATATTGCCCGCCCGGACCGGCCAAATTACATTCGACTTCGCCCGAAAAAGGAACATATTCGTAACACCTGCCCGCACCGGAATGTTTCTTTTTAAGAAAGATAACCCACACCAGCGGACAGCTAAGGCTGTGCAGCAATCTGATTTTATGAACTTCCGCCCGTAATTCCTGCGGCAGCAGCGCCAAAACATCACTTTCGGAGATACATCTTTTCTTTAACAAAGAAGCATCATCAATCTGATAATTAATTTCCATAATAACTAAAATTAAAAATTTGCAATTGGCCTAACCTTAGCGTTTCGGCACAAAATGTCAAGTTTTAACTGCCGGCGGCGGTCAGATTCTTCACCAGCAGCGACGGCGAAGCCACCGAACGCTGCGACAAATCCAAATCATTGCCGACGGCTTCAATGTCTTGCAGAAAATCATAAATATTGCCGGCAATCGTAAACTGATTTAAGGCTCTGCCGATTTTGCCCCCGACCACTTCAAAACCTTCCGCACCGATTGAAAAATCACCCGAAACCACATTCATTCCGACGCCAAGCCCGTTCAGCTTGTCAATATAAACGCCGTCCTCCAGCTTTTGCAGCAATTCCTCCGGCGAAGACATGCCGTTTTTCAGATAAAGATTAAAAAACATCGGATGCAGCCCGCCACCGCCGTTTCCCGTCGTTACGGTTTTATGCTTGTCGGCCAATGCCAAACCGTAAACAAATCCCTGCAACACCCCATCGGAAACCAACTCCTTATATTTTGTCGGCACGCCCTCACCGTCAAAAGAAACCGTTGCCAAACCGCCTTCCAGCCAGGGATCGTCAACAATGCTGACCAACGGAGAAGCCACCCTTGTGCCGACTTTGCCTTTCAGCTTCGTTGCCCCGGTATCCAAATGATAACTGGAAAAAATCGAACACATGGCTTCCAGCAAATCTCCGGCAACTTCCCGCTCAAAAACCGCCCGCACCGGGCCGGATTTGACATCTGCCGCATTCAGGCGCGACAACAGCCGCGGAACCGCTTTTTCCACCATTGTCCGCGGATCAAAATCCTGCGGACGATTAAAACAAACGGCCTCGGAATCGGTTTTGACGATATCGCCTTCTTTAGCGCTGAGATAAATATAAGCATAAGCGCGGTTTGTCTCTCGGTTCAGATTAAGCCCCAGCGAATTACGGATTGTCAGCGTTCGACGCCCTTCGGCCAGACAGGTTTTAATCACTTTATTGATCCGTCCGTCGGCCTCATAAGCCAAACGCTCCAAATCTTTCAAAAAGCGGATTTTGTCAAGCTCCGCCAGTTCTGCCAAGGGTCGATAAGGCACAACCTGGTGATAATCGCCGCTGCCGTCGTGAAAGAAAAACGTTTCTTCCGTATCAACCGCCCGCGCATTGGCTAAAGCCTCATCGACAACCAGCGGAATCTTTGCTTCGTCAAAATCAGCCGTTTCAAAACGGCCTTTTTTGCCGTCCTGCAAAACAACCAGCGACACACTCTCTGAAGAATTGTCCCGGGCATCGCTCACTTTTTGTTCATAGACCTGCAAAGTGGCATTGGCCTCGCATTGATAACGGATTTCAAATTTATCAACGCCTTTGGCGCGGCAGGCCTGCTCCAATTTATCCAGATAAGCTTCAATCATCACTTCTGCCCTCCGACCGTCATTTCCTTAACCCGCAGCGTCGGCTGCCCATTGCCCACCGGCACGCCGCCCGAAACCGAACCGCAGATACCGCAGCCGCCGACGGCCAAATCGCTGCCCACCATGTCAATATTCATCAAAACCTCCGCTCCGGTGCCGATAAGTTTTGCCCCTTTCACCGGCTTGGTAATTCGGCCTTTTTCAATCAGATAAGCCCGATTAACCGAAAAGTTGAACTCTCCGCTCTGCGGCTGAACCGAACCGCCTTTTATCTGCGCCACATAAATTCCGTAAGGCGTTGAAGCAACAATTTCTTCCGGATTGTCTGTTCCCGCCGCCACAAAGGTATTGGTCATCCGCGAAGTAGGCACATAGGTATAATCCTGCCGACGGGCGCTGCCGGTTGCCGCCATTCCCATTTTACGGCCGTTAAACCGGTCAACCAGATAGCTTTTCAAAATACCGTTTTCAATCAGAACATTCCGCTGCGTTTTATGTCCTTCATCATCCATATTGATTGACCCCCAATGGTTTGGAAGCGTTCCGTCATCAATCAGTGTAACTTTTTCATTAGCAATCTGCGCTCCCAGCCGCCCGGCAAAAACCGAAGCGTTTTTCGCAACCGCAGTCGCTTCCAGAGAATGCCCGCAGGCTTCATGAAACAAAATGCCGCCGATTTCCGGACAGATGACGACGGACAAACGCCCTGCCGGGCAATTTTCCGCCCGCAGCATTTCCACACTGTCTTTCACCAGTTCCGCCGCCAGAGCCTCAGCTTTGCCTGCATCAAACAATTCGCAGCCGCACATACCGCCCCGCGACCGGAAACAGGAAAATTTTTCCGAACCGTCTTCCGCAATCACGCTCAGCGAATACCGTGCATAACGGCGTTCGTCTTCCGCCCACAAGCCGTCACTGTTAGCCACCAGAACCCGGCGCTGTTTTTCCGACAAACCGACATCGGCCCGGCTGATCAGAGGACTCTCGGCATAAAGCCTATCTGAACCGCGCCGCATAAAATCAATCAGTTCGCCGCGGCTTTTGCCGAACAAATCAATCGAAAATTTGTGATTATTTTCAAATCGTTGTTCGTTTAAGTTAATCTTTTTGATTAGCCTGTTTTCAACTATTGCCGCCGCCGCTTTGGCCGCAGCACTCATTAAGCCTGCTTCCGACAAATCATTGGTATAAGCATAAGATGTCAAATCACCTTTAAACAGGCGGATACCAGCACCGCTTTCCAACCCTGAGGTTGCAGCATTAATCCGCCCGGCCCCCATGGACAAATGCAAATCTCGCCCCTGCTCGGCAAACAGTTCGGCAAAATCAGCACCGGTTTCCGCCGCCCGCAGCAAAACTTTTTCAACAATCGATTTATCTAACATCTGACCTTCCTAAAATTGACATACACAGACATATACGAGAATTCTTTCGGCCTGCATTTTCCGTATTAGATGACCATTAGACGAGTTTTTCCTAAAAAGCGAAATTCGAGGCAACCAATAAGATTTAAGAGAACTGACACCGCAGCGTACACAGAAGTATGTGATGATGGCAGCCGTTCGCAAAATCTGTATTAGCTGTCCGAAATCCGCCCTTTAGATTTGAATCCTTCGGCCACCAAATACTCTTCCGGCGACCCTGCCCGGCTCGCATCCGGCTTGCAGTGACTGACCTTGCGGAAATTTTTCTTGATGTCGGCCAGCAAACCGGCTTCCGCTCCGCCTTTAAACACCTTGGCTATAAAAATACCGCCCTCGGCCAAAACCTCCTTGGCAAATGTATAGGCAATTTCAACCAGCGCAATCGTTCGCAGGTGATCCGTCTGCTGGTGGCCGGTCGTATTCGCTGCCATATCGCTCATGACAATATCCGCTTCGCCGTCCAACAGTATTTTCAGCTTTTCGGCGGCTTCGTCTTCGGTAAAGTCCTGCTGAATAAGAGTTGCCCCCTCCACCGGTTGAGTTTCCAAAATATCAATGCCCACCACTTTGCCGGTTCCTTTGTTGCGCATCACGGCCACCTGTGTCCAACCGCCGGGCGCACAGCCCAAATCGACTATTCGCTTGCCTTTGCCGAGAAATTTATATTTTTCATCCAGCTGAATCAGCTTAAAAGCAGCTCGCGAACGATAACCCAGTCTTTTGGACTCTGCCACGTATGGGTCATTCAGCTGCCGGGCCAGCCATTTATTGGACGATTTGTCCCGATATTTTGAAGTTTTCACCCGCACCGTCAGCTGATGGCGGCCCCGGACTTCCTTGGCCGATTTCGTCAATTTACCCATGTGCAGCCTCCTCTGCCAACTCTTCAATTATGCCGTCTTTGGCACTTTTCAACGAGGCCATAAGTTCAGTCAGCCCCAGTTCGTCATAAATTGTTTTGAAAATAACGCCGGCCGCCAGAAAAATCGGTGCCCGTTTGGAACCGATATAAACGCATTTTTCACGCTCTTCACGACTCATCGCGTTAATTTCCGCAATCACCCGATCCATATCGCAGACCTGCAAAACCTGCCCGTCTTCCCTCTCGCGCACATATTCGCCGCGCTGATGAATCCACGCCGACAAACGCAGCGGATTGCTTGAAGTTGCCACGGCACAGCATTTGTCTTTAAGCTGTTCGTAACCCGATTTGGCCTTAAAGTCATCGGTATAAGCTTTTACGACCTGGCGCAGCTTTTCCGCGCGCTCCTCGTCATAAATGTCCTCCAGCCGAAAAGTTTCCGCCGCATTCCGCGCCCCCCAAGGAATGGAAACCGTATAAAGAATTTTTTGTTCCGCATCATTGGTTGCCAGAGTAATCTCGGTTGAACCGCCTCCCAGGTCATAAACAACCACATACGGGGCCAGCCCTTTGGAATTCATAACCGCACCTTTCAGATTTAACCTGGCTTCTTCCGCCCCGTCAATCACTTCCAGCTGCAGACCGCATTGCTCTGCCACGCGGCGCACAAAATCCATGCCGTTGCCGGCCATCCGGCAGGCAGCCGTCGCGACGGCCCGCACTTTACAGCAGTTATAGGCGCAAATATGCTTCTGAAAATCAGCCAGGGCCTCAAAACCGCGCTGCATAGCCTCCGGCGTAAAACGCATATCGGCAGCCATGCCCTCTCCTAAACGAACCGGCCGCGTATCCTTATACACATAATTTCGCTTTTCGTCGGCAATCACCAGACGGCAGGAGTTGGTTCCCAGATCGATTGCCGCAAAATACTTATTTGGCATGTGAATTTTCTCCTTTTTTAGCCTGTCTTCCCCGGTTATAAGGGTGCCGGTTATGGCGAAAACGCCGCCCCGCCGCAGGCGGATTATGTCCGGACTGCGCGTGCATCAAATCCAATAGGATTCCTTCACGAATGCCGCGGTCAGCCACCGTAATCTCCTCAATCGGCCAAAAAGAACACAGCCCTTCGATAATCGCACAGCCGGCCATGGTCAGATCCGCTTTCTGCGCACCGATACAAGGGTGCCTTTTGCGCCCTTCGTCTCCCAAACGCTTGATTTTCGCAATCGTCCGGTCAATATCCTGCCGGGTAATCGAAATGCCGTCAACCGCCGAACGGTTATAGCGGGTCAGATTCAAATGCACCGCCCCCAAAACCGTTACCGTTCCCGAAGTTCCGATAACCTGAATTTCCTGATTGCGGATAGCCTCGGTAATCTGATATTTGTCTTCAAATTCCTGCAAAATTTTGTGCGTCCGCTCAATAATCGTATCATAAGCCAGCGAAGTCATTTCCTTTTCCGGAAAAGCTTCCGAAATGGTTACCACCCCGTAAGGCAGCGAAACAAACCCCTCAATAAAAGTTTTGCCGCTGTTGGTTATCCGTGCCAGCGAAATTTCGGTTGAACCGCCGCCGATATCAAACACCAGCGTCCGTTTAATGCTGCGGTTAAGCAGCGGAATACAGCCGACAACCGCCAGCCTTGATTCCTCTTTGGAAGAAATAATTTCCAGATTAAGCCCCGTCTCACGCTTGACCAACTCCACAAATTCAGAGCAGTTTTTAGCCCGCCGGCAGGCTGCCGTCGCCACAAAACGCGAACGGTAAATCGGGGCATATTCGTTAATCACGCCGGCACAGACTTTCAGGGCTGCCACCGTCCGTTTGATTGCAGGACGCGACAGCTCGTTATCTTTGATAATCCCCTCGCCGAGGCGGGTGATTTTGGAAAAAGTTTCCACAATTCTGAACGCAGCCGGGGTCGGCGTCGCAATCACCAGACGGCAGGAATTAGTCCCCAAATCAATCGCCGCAAAATTGCGCTGCTGTACCTGACTGTTTGCATTTGTTGGCCCTTTTTCCTTGTTCTTATTGTTTTTGCGGTACCATTTTTGCATTGAATCTTCAATTCTGTCTCAAATTTTCAAGTTAAGTCAGTTATAACCTGCTTTTAGACGGCATACAATCTTTTTTTTCAACAATCAGAAATTATTTGCCGCACAAGAAAAAAGCCTGAATTGGGGATCAGGCTTTTTCGTCGCTTTAGAGAACTTTTATTCCGGATACAACTCGGCCCGGACGACCTGACGCAGCTCGTCAATACAAACCAAACCGCGTTTCTGATCCTGATAATACCAGTAAACCCAGCCGTTGCATGCCGGCGCATTTTGAGCGGCAGCGCCGACCTGATGAATTGAGCCTTCCATTTTTTCGCTCTTAATGGTTCCGTCGGAACGAACCGCCGCACAATGTTTTTTATTTGCATCATAAAGAATATCGCCCGGAGACAGTAATCCGCGCTCGACCACGGCCCCGAAAGGAATACGCGGCTGACGCTTTTTCGCGCTGAATTCCAGACACAGCTCGTTGTCAACTCTTTCAACCGCGTCAATCCGCTCCTGAGCGCCTTTAACATAAGTCGCATCACGCTCAATACCGATAAAATGACGTCCCAGCTTTTTGGCTACCGCACCGGTCGTTCCCGTTCCGAAGAACGGGTCAAGCACCACGTCGCCGACATTGGACGAAGCCATAATCACGCGATACAACAGCGCTTCCGGCTTCTGGGTCGGATGCAGCTTATTGCCGTCTTCGCCTTTCAGGCGTTCCTTGCCGGTGCAAAGCGAAATCTGCCAGTCGCTGCGCATCTGCGTATCGTCATTCAGCGCTTTCATCGCTTCATAGTTAAACGTATATTTTGATTTCGGATTTTTTACCGCCCAAATCAAAGTCTCATGGGCATTGGTGAAACGGGTTCCCTTAAAATTCGGCATCGGATTGGTCTTGTTCCAGATAATGTCGTTCAAAATCCAAAATCCCAAATCCTGAAGAATATAACCGACCCGGAAAATATTGTGATAGGAACCGATAACCCAAATGGCGCCGTCGTCTTTCAGTATCCGGCGGGCGGCCGTCATCCATTCCCGGGTATATTTGTCATAGGCGGCCAGAGATTCAAAACTGTCCCATTCTTCATAAACCCCCGACACATTGGTATTGTCGGGGCGGGTCAAAGCATCGCCGAGCTGAAGATTATACGGCGGATCGGCAAAAATCAAATCAACCGAGTTTTCTTCCATCTGATTCATAATTTTAATGCAGTCATCATTAATGATTGTATTAAGAACTTTTTTGGTTTGGATACTGCTCATTTAACTTCAACCACTTTTCTAAGGTTTGTTATTCCAATGAGCCCAGTATGGCCGAGAGATAGTTATAAATTTATTAACAAGAATCAAAATTTATCCCCCTCGGAATCAAAAAAATTGCAGGCTATTGATAACCTGCAATTTTTTATTTTCACTTTTTCTAATTCGGCAGCCCGCCGCCTTTGAGAGACTGCAAAACCATATTCCGGTAAAGCTCATCCTCATCATTTTCCCTCTCGCGGAAAACGATTATCGGCGCCAGCCCGTTAACCTGCAGGGCTCCGATAACCCGCACGGACATCTCCGGAGAAAGCACCGCCTGCTGACACAGCAAAAGCCAGCAGAAAGCCGCCTGAATAAACGCCGTTTCAAGATTCTCATCGCGGATATATTTGGCCAAACCGCCGACGGCAACCAACATCGGCGCCGCTTCGATAACAAAGTCGTCGGTCATATCATCAGCCTCCAATGCCGCCGTAAAATTCATAAACTCCTGCAGCAAAGCCAAAACCTCATCTTCAAAACAATCGCGGTAAAAAGCAAATCTTGCCTTCAGCTCCGACAGGGAAATCTCTTTCCAGACAACGCCTTCCGAACGCCCGGCCAACAGCCTGAGCAAATTTACCGTCCGCTCGTCGGCTTTATCCTGAAAGATGTCTTCAATAACCAGCGAAACAAGCGTCGCCTCGCAGGTAAGCGCTCTCATTTTTTCCGATTTTGTATCCATAATATGCTAATTTAAAGGATTATAATTATGCTTCTGAAGCTCAACGCAGCCCATTCCCTTAAATTCCATAATACTGGCAAACAGAATGGACAGCGCCTCCTTTGAAAAACGAACCCTGCCGCGCGGCGGCACCAACAAGGATATCCAGCCCTCAGCCACATCCGTCAGCTTTTCATCGACTTCGGGCGACTGCAGATAAACGGCTAAATGTCCGAGTTCGCTGCACAATTCGGCAAAAATAAAAACATCTTCATCGCGAATGTCCTGCGGCCGGTTCTCTTTGCACATCACCTGTAACGCACTGCCGATGCGCAGGATTTCTTTTTTCAAAAAATGCCTGACGGTCAGCCAAATCTGTTCCGAATTCCGCGGCAGTTTCTGCAATTTCCACTCAGCGGCAAAGTCCGTACCCATTTCCGCCGACAACAAATCCAGCCAAGGCTTAACCTCGCTGAATTCCGCCTGATTCAAAATCATCTGGGCCGTTTCCTTAAAAAGAACAACCCGGCGTTTCAGTTTGAATAAAACCTGTTTCATAATAACTTGAGTTTTAGGATAATTTAACAAATTAATAGATTTATGCCGACACTATAGACATAAACCCGTTTTTTGTCAATCATTGATATCCGCAGAGCCTTTTTCCGTCATAAATGCCTGTATCGGCTTATATGATTTGCGGTGCTGCGGCGTCACCCCGTATTGCTTCAAACTGGCAATATGCGCAGCCGTTCCGTAACCGGCGTTTTTCTCAAAACCGTAATAAGGATACTTCTGTGCCAGTTCCGCCATCAAGCGGTCACGATAAACTTTTGCCACGATTGAAGCTGCCGAAATGGAATAAGACTTCGCATCGCCCTTAACCACCGTCTGCGCGGCGCAGTTAAACCGGCGCGGTTTCTGATTGCCGTCCACCAAAGCCAGTTCCGGAGGAGTCTTCAGCCCTGCTCTGGCTCGTTCCATCGCCATAAAAGTTGCATTCAGAATATTATATTCGTCAATTTCCGCACAGCTGGCCTCACCGATGCCGATTTCGACTTTGCCGTTTTTTTCTTCCTCAAACAACAGGTTATAAAGCTTTTCTCTTTTTTTGGCTGAAAGTTTTTTTGAATCATCCAAACCGCTCAGCAAATCAGGATGCAGATTGCGGTCTTTGATAATGACGGCTCCGGCAACCACCGGACCGGCCCACGGTCCGCGACCGGCTTCGTCAATTCCGCAGACAATGCCGCGGCATTTGTCTTCCCATTCAAAATCAGGCATGTCAATTCTCCAGCATTTCCAAAACTTCTTCCCGGCAGAAACGTACAAACGGTTCCTCAAAATGATAACCGGCTTTGGTAAATTTTGCAAATTTATCCATATACAAATAGTTTTTACACGGGAAATTATCGGTATAAACTTTTATATTTTCGTTGCATTTTCCGACAGTTCCGTTAAAAACCGCCAAAATGAGTTTAAACTTTTTACGGCCGCAGCGGGTTTGAATAAAATCATACAGTTCATTAACTTTTGCCGTGTCAACGCCGCCCATGTCATGGCATACCAGCAAACAGGGCTTGTCATCGTCCAAAGCCGCCCAAAGGTTGGCAATCCGTTTCCGGTAGCGATCCACAAAAAAATCCCTGTCATTCTGTTTGTCATGAATGAACTTAATACCGTCGGACGGATTAACCCAATAACCGTTTTTCTCATCAAATTCAACCGCATCAAAATATCCTTCAAAGTGATTCTTCAAATATTTGACCACAACCGGAAGCGGGTGTACGGACAAATCAAACGGCATCGACGGTTCTCCTTCCGCCTTGCGGGGTTTCAGCCCCCACAAATTAAGCGTCATCCGCGGAAAGCAATTGGTTCCCAGAGAAATGACATGAAAATTTTGCCGCGGCAACGACAAATTAAGCGCCGCCGCCTGCTCAAAACGGCGGGTATAAATATATTTTTCGGTTCTAAACAAGGCATTCAGCGCTTCTTCAACCTCCAAACGGGCTCTCTTGCGCCGTTCCCTTCCCAAAACCGGAATGGTCAAAAGCCGGGAAACGCTTTTCAGAAACTTCATTATCAGACCTCAAACAAAAAATGTTATTAGTCAGAAAATACACGTTTCCCTTACCTGAGTCAAAGATTAAACTGAATTAATACCACGCTAATGCCGGGGTTTGCAGCCGCAGTAATCCTGATTATACAGGTTCAGCTCTTTAATCAGGGCACTGCGGCGCTCCTGCATACCGCCCTTCCGCCCCTCAATCTGAACATAAGGAACCCCCGTCTCTTCGGAAGCTCTGGCTGCCGCCTGGTTTACCTGAGCCAGATTTTTATAGCGCGAAACGCCTAACACAGAGGCCACACCGTCATAACCGTTTGCTTTGGCATATTCCATCACCCGTTTCAGCCTCATATAAAAACAAAGCGAACAGCGTGCTCCCCTCTCCGGCTCATTTTCCAAGCCCGCAGTCAGAGCACACCAGTGCTCATTGTCATATTCAAGTTCAATAAACGGAATACCGTAAACCTCGCAAACCCGCTTGTTTTCATCACGGCGTTTGCAATATTCCGCTTCGGGACGGATATTCGGATTATAAAAGACAACTTCGGCCAGCACCTTGTCCCGTGCCAGTTTTTCAACCACCGCACAGGAACAGGGCGCACAGCACGACAACAATAAAATCCCTTTGCTCATCAGCGATTCCTTCATCAAAAACATCAGAGCCATATTAGCGCGATAATTTATTTATGCCACAAAATATTTTCCCGCCCATAAGAATCAAGCAAGTCTATTTTCTCTGCCTGAGGCGAAGAATACGCAGGCCGCAGAATTTTAACCGCACAACGGCATTTTTAAGGCTCAAATTAAACAGGGTCAGCTTTGAAAACAACACCAGCCGGATATCTATCAGCCGGCATCCGGTCAAACCGTCTTTCCCATTCAAACAAATAAATTCGGCCAGCTTAAAATTTCCCAGCCTCAAAAGATAACGCGGACGACAGTGCTTTTTCAGCTCGGACGACACCTCCGGCGGAAGTATCCGCCTGAAACGATTAAAAATCTTATAGGCTTGGGCATATTGCCTTTCATCCAGAAAACCTGTGCAAAAACGCCAGCAATTTTGATAAATGTCAACAAAAAGCCGTTTATATCGTTTTTCTAAACTGTTCCGCCGCAGAAAATCATAAAAATACTCCAAAGAATACAGCGAATCATAAACGCCTTTGTTTTTCCTGTTATAAACTTTCCCCATAACCGAGTCATTGCGCCGCAGATAATTATACAGCTCCTCATCCAGAAAACAGGCTGTCTTGGCAACACACATATACTGCCAATAAAAACAATTGTCGTCATATTCATAACCCGTCGGGAAATCTATGCCATACTGCCGAACCAAATCAGCCTTAAAAATCTTATTCCACAGCATAACATTCGTCCGTTGAATCAATTCCCCCGTTATCTGCTGTTTTCCCGAATAATAAAGCCGATAATAGTCAATATCTTCCTGCGGCCGAACCTGCTCGCTTTCATCAATCACACGGCAGCCGCAAATCGCAATATCCGTTTGACTTGCCGTAATCGCTTTGAGCAGTTTCTCACCAATATCGGGCTGATACCAGTCATCCGCATCACAAAACATCAGATAACGCCCCGCCGCATTCCGAAGCCCCAGATTGCGGGCAGCCGCCGGCCCCGAATTAGGCTGCGACAGAAGCTTAAACCGCTTGTCGGCCAACATATATTCTTCACAAATCCGGCGGCTCCCGTCTTGCGAACCGTCGTCCACACACAAAACTTCAATATCGGGAAACGTCTGAACTTTCAGGCTGTCCAAACATTTTCCCAAATATTTCTCGGCATTATATACCGGCAGAATTATTGATATTATCGGCATTTGCTAAATCATCTTATTCCGATCGGTCAATAATACCTTACTGAGAATATAACAGACAGACTGCGGCATCATCAAGCCATCAGCCGTATGTCTCGGATCTGTATCTGTCGCCGGAAAAACTTCGTCATGATTAGAAAGATAGCGAACTATTCCGACATCAAGAATAATTCTTTGGAAATTCTCCCCTTTAAAATGAGGACTATGGTCAAACATATACAAATCAATCGTTTTTCCCGGATATTCATCCCGCAGTTCCGCCATCAAACGGATTACCTTATTTTCATTTAAAGGCATATCCCTTCTCTGATCGGCAATATGACTCATATAAATCAACAAAACACTATTGCTGTTCTTAATAAAATTTAAGGTTCTTTCGGCCCTGCGACGATACTTCTGCGCTATCGCCGGAAATTGTTCTCTAAAACTGGGACGTTCATGAAAATCATGCAAATAATAAGTCTTCGTCCTCATGTTAAAATATCCATGCTCAGGATTGTAATTCCCATTATCTTGATAGGATTCCTGGTTATCTGTCCGGGAAACAGGTTTAACGGCCTCATAACACCAACCGTTCAATAAATCATCTCTATGAGGCTCAAAATCAACAAAATCTTTTTCGTCAAAGAAATGCTTAAAACCTTTTTTCAAGTTCTTCAAACGGTTATAAATCGTGCTTGTATATGCCGTTCCGCTCCAGTCCCATGGACCATTTACAACTTTCAACCCATTATTTGCCAGCATTGCACTGACATGGCACAAGCGCCCCAAAGAAATAATAAAGTCATATTTTTTTATTATTTCACTCATTCAACATCCTCCATAATCTATTTTCGCATCACAGACAAAAGCGGCAAAAAACCAAACAACAGATACACCGACCTGTTTTTCTTACGCTTTATGCCCAATACGGGCAAAGAACCGAACAGTTTATAGATTACCTTTTTACCGTTCTTTTTGGTTTTAATTTTTAACAAAGGAACAAAACCAAACAGCACATAACGACAAGATCTCGAACTTCTGACAGATGATACAAATTCTTCCTGACAAATTACATTCGTTCTGCTAAGGCCTATAAGGCGGGGAATTTCATACGACTTAAAATCTTTCATTTGTTTTTCCAGAAAGTCATTGCTTATTGCATCATAAAACGGCGTCATCCCGGCAAAGAACCACCAGTCATTAAAATTATCAGAGCAATCTTTTCCATTTGCATCACTATACAAATACACCTGATTCCAAGGCTTGTTGTCTCCGGCAAAATGACGGACAACAACAGCATTTTTTAAGTCCAGCAACTCTGTACCTTTATATGAAATTATTGTTTGCTCTGTCACATTAAACTTGGCATCTAATTCTTTATAATTATTTTCAAACAGTTTATTCAGCGGATCTTGATCGGGATACTGTGTTATCTCTCGGTATTTCTGATACAAATCCAACAGCCTCTGAGTAATGTTTTCCTGTCGCCATTTATCGCAGTCCAACAGCAACACGCCGGATGAAAAATATTTATGTGTCCCTGATAAATTTAAATATTCCAAATCATTCTTTATTTTTTCTCCCCAATCATTATTATCCTGCCAATACTCATATATTCCACCGAGCGCAGCTCCACCGAGCGCAGCTCCACCGAGCGCAGCTATATCGTCAAGAACAATCGTATCGCTGTCCAAATAAATCGCCTTATGGGCACCCGGCAATAATTGCGGAATAAAATAACGTCCGAACACCAATGCATTAAAATGGCGAACCTGCTTGACATTTATCAAAGACAACTGCCGAGAAATATCTAAAAAAGTTAAAGAATCTTTCGGAAATCTGCTTTTCATCCAATTAACGACTATATTCTGCAATTCTTTCGATATGCCGCTATGTAATATATAAAAATCAACGGGTTCCGAAGATGTATAAGCGACGCTGGCCAGAGTAACACAGGCGTACCGCAAATAATTCAGGTCACAGCACAAACATACCGGTATATTTTTTCTAGTCATTTTACCAAAACCTCTTGCTCTGAAATTTCATTTTTAATCCTTCAAAAAAAGGAGTCATTGCCGCATAGAACCAAAACTCGTCAAAATTCAGGGTCTTGCACCGATAATCAGGATAAACGCGCTCATTATACAACCAAGGCTTCATAGGTCCTTCAAAATGTCTTACAATACAGTTCCATTTTTGGTAAGGAAGCCCCTTGAATTTTTCAGGACATTCAATCAAAGTTGCAATATTTGAATTCATAAGATTAAATTCCGTTCCGATAACCTTATAATTGTTATCAAAATACTTGTTTAGCAAATCTTGTTCCACATACTTCAGCTTATCCTTATACTGCCGCTGTATCTGAAAGAGTTTCTCGGTAATCCCTTCTTGCCGCCACTTGTCGCAGTCAAAAATTAAAACACCGGCATTAAAATATTTTTGAAGCATTTTTTCTGAAAAATCTAAATAATTTCCCCCTTTGGCCAGACAGTCATTTATCATATAATTATCAGGAACGCCGGCCAACGCATATCCGTCCATATCCAAATTTATCATCTTCTGCAAATCACCGAGAACAATAACATCTGAATCCAGATTTATCATTTTCCCGACTTCAGGCTTCAGCTGTGGAATAAGAATTCTGGCATATGTCGTATTGCTCCAATAAGGAGCCGCTTCAAAAGAACTTGCCTTTTTAAAGGCTGAAAATTCCTTTTGCATATCAATATCAAGAAATTCAATGTCAAAATTATCAAATTTCTTTTTCATTGATTCAATTTGCCGCCTGGTAAATGAAACGACCGGATCTCCTATAATATAAAATTTCAGAAAAGATTTTGTATTATAACAGGCACTGGCAATTAAAACAGCCATATAAGGGGCATAATTTTCATCTCCGGAAATGAAAACAGGTATTTCTTTTTGCTTCATTGTTTACTTCCAATATGAATAAATTTTCTTGTCTGTCTCATAGCTCATGTTTTTAACCGGGTGGTCCGGCTGGGTCAAAGCCCACTCAAACATTTCATTGATTGTTTCTTCCAGATCGGTATCATCTCTGAAACCAAGCAGTTTTTTGGCTTTATCATGATTGCAAAAAGCAAACTTAGCTTCATGCCGCGGTTCATAATGCACAATATCCGGTTTGAAACCAAAGTTTCCGGCACATTTGCGAACCAATTCGGCAGCTTCCAAAATCGTCCGCTCCTTATCGGCTCCGAGATTGAAAATTTCACCATCATATTCATACATCAGCTGTTCAAAAGGCTTGAAATAATATTTAACGTCTGAAAAAGCTCTGGTTTGTAAGCCGTCGCCGAAAATCGTCAGCGGTTCATTATGCATGGCCTTTCTGATCCAGATACCGACAACATTACGATAACGATCCCAGATATTCTGATATTTACCGACAATGTTATGCGGGCGGATAATCGAATAGCTCAGCCCGAATTGTTCTTTAGCCAGTTTCAAATCCATTTCCACCGCATATTTGGCAACTCCGTACGGATCAAGCGGTTTAGGCTGCATATCCTCTGTAAAGGGTGGCGTATTTTCCCGCCCGTATGTTGCCATGGAAGATGTAAAAATAAACTTTTTGACATCATGATTAATGGACGAAGTAATCAAATTGGCCGAGCAAATCAAATTATTGGTATAATTATATTTGCGGATAAACGGACTCAGCCCCTCGGCGGCATAAGCGGCAAAATGATAGACATAATCCGGCTTTTCATCACGAAAAAACCTGTCAACGGCTTCCAAATCCGCCAGATTAATATTTACGCACTTGGCACCGTCGGCCAGATTTTCCTTATAACCGCCGGAGAAATCATCGATACCGACAACATCATATCCCTCAGCCAACAAATGACGAGAGAAATTGCTTCCTAACAAACCGGCCATTCCGGTAATTAACACTTTAGCTTTCATACTTAGTTTCCTCTTATATTATTTTCCAATACCCTGATAATCAAAACCATTGGCAGCTGCTTGTTCCGCATTTATCAAGTTGCGGCAATCTACGATTTGTTTATGGCGCATCAAATGTGCTGCCTGTACCAAATCAAGCGCTTTAAATTCGTTCCACTCGGTAAGTATCGCCAAAACATCCGCATCTTTTAAGCAGGCATACATATCATCGGCATAGCTGATTTTATTCCCCAGCAAACCGCAGGCCGTCCCCATGGCTTTGGGGTCATACGCCGTAATATCTGCTCCCTGCAGCAACAATTCGCCGACAATATCCATTGCCGGACTTTCACGGCAGTCATCCGTTCCGTCTTTAAAAGCCAAACCAAGCACGGCAATCTTCGGATTCTTAACATCTTTGACCTTATCCAATATCCGCCCCGCCATCTGCTTTTTGCGCTCGGCATTTCCTTTGATTGCCGCTGTTATCAGGCTCATCTCAACCTCATTCTGGCGTGCCATATAGGCCATCGCCATGGTATCTTTCGGGAAGCAGCTCCCGCCATATCCCGGCCCCGGATTCAAAAAGCGATTGCCGATACGCGTATCAAGCCCCATTCCCTGAGCCACTTCAGAAATATCGGCTCCGCTTTTTTCACAAAAATTCGCCATTTCGTTAATGTAATGGATTTTAATCGCCAGAAAGGCGTTGGATGCATACTTGATGGTTTCGCTTGAACGGCGCTTGACAAACAGCATATTGGTTTTGCCTTCAAACGGCTTATAAAGCTCTTTGATAACCGCCTTGGCCTTCTCCGTATTGGCTCCGACAACAATCCGGTCGGGATGAAAGAAGTCATGCACGGCAAAACCCTCGCGCAAAAATTCCGGCAGAGAAACAACGTCAAAATCGGCAAACGGATTTTTCTTTGATATCAAGGCCTCTACATCATCCCCCGTCCCTACCGGAACCGTCGATTTGGTTGCCACGACCGTATAACCCTGCAAATGCTCGGCCAACTCTGTCGCCGCGGCATGAATGTACTTCATGTCCGCTTCTTTGGTCACCGGATGCGGCGGTGTCCCTACCGCTATAATAACCAAATCCGCAGAGGAAACGCCCTCTTTCATAGAGGTGGTAAATTTAATCCGTCCGGCTTTAACATTTTTGTGAAACAGTTCTTCCAAACCGTCTTCATACAGAGTAATTTTTCCGGCTTGCAGAGCCTCAATCTTACTTGGTTCTCGGTCAATACAGGTTACCTGATTGCCTAACTCCGCCAAGCCGACGCCCGTCGGTAATCCTACATAACCAGTGCCAATTATTCCTACTTTCATTCTTCTGTTTATCCTCACAGTCAAACATTAACAAAGAGGACGGGAAGTTGAACGGCCGCCGGATACAGCGACTCTCCACACCTTTAAAATAGACTTTCTGGACATAGTATAGAGCTTCCCGTCCATATATATTTGGACAGATAATACCCGACCCGCCTTTATATTTCAACATTAAAGTTGAAATTGTGTACAGTAGAGCTTTCCGTCCGTTCGTTTTGGACAGATAATATCCGACTTTATTTATTATATCAATATATAATTTCAGCTTTTCACATAAAAAAACAGAACCTCATATATCGGAGATCCTGTTCCTTCGTGCAATTATTTATAAAAACACTTGTTTTCCTCTTAAAGACAGATAAAATACTCTTCAATTGTCTCGCTCAAAGAGGAAACATGCTGCCAGCCCTAAAATATCTCGGAAAAACTGTCTCCGTCACTATGGATCGCCCTCTCGGAAGCCGCCATCCCAAACATGGCTTTGTATATAAAGCAAATTACGGTTTTCTCCCCGGTACCGTTTCCGGAGACGGCGAAGAAATTGACGCTTATGTTCTTAATATCGACCGGCCATTGCAAAACTATACCGGAAAATGTACCGCCGTCATTCACCGCACCGATGATAACGACGACAAACTGGTTATTATTCCGCAAGAGGACGAAATATCAGATTTGGAAATTGAAACACAAACCGCTTTTCAGGAAAAATGGTTTAAACATATCATTATCAGAAAAATTCCGGCCATTCACTTAATCTGCGGTTTTATCGGTTTCGGTAAAACGACTTATGCCAAACGACTGGAACAGGAATTGCCTGCCGTCCGTTTCACACATGATGAAATAATGTGCGCCCGTTACGGCCGAAGCCCCGAAGACTTTCCCGAAAAATATAAACTGACAGACAAAGAAATCCGCCGCGATGCTGCAGCAGAAATAAGCCGGGGACACAATGTCATCTTAGACTATGGCTTCTGGAACAAGAAAAAACGGCAGGCCTATTACCGCTGGGCCCGTCAGCTGACGCCGGAGGTTTGTTTCCACGTTCTTCGCTGCGACCTGAATACGGCCAAAGAACGCGTCTTAAAGAGGAATGCCGACAATTTAAATGAGCTTTTTATTGACGAAAATGCTTTTAACATACTTCTGCAACAATATGAACCGCTGAGCGAAGAAGAAAATTATCCGGCTGTCTTTATTTCTTCACACCCCCTTTCAGACTAAAAGAAAACCCCGGACTTGCTTCCGGGGTTTTCTTTTCTGTTCGGCACTCAAACAAACAGTTCATCAAAAGAAAGGCGGTTTGGATCAGCATCGGCAATATAAATGCCAAGCTTGTCGATCGCCGCTTTCTTCCTTGCCCTGCCGCAGGAAAGCAACGCATGCTTTATCTCCGCGGCGGATTGTGCATCCATTTCTTTCAGTCTTTCTCTGGCTTCAGCCAACGAAAGAATAAAGTTTTTCAGCTTTGCCTCATCGGCTCCGATTGCCAGAACATTTTCAAAAGCAAGACCCCATTTGCGAGCCAATGAACCGCATTTGCGCGCATACTTCTGATTGGCCCGGTCAATTTTGATATTTTCAGCCTTGATTCTGGCTTTTTCGGCACAAAGGGCTTTCTGCATGGCCGCTTTGACCGGAGACGGAGACTTAACATGACAGAAAGCATATCCCACGGTTTCGTTCAAATGCTTTTTTGCCGTTTTAACCAGCGAATAAAGCGTTTTGCCGTCATCGAATGTTCCGCCCGGAACTTTCTGCTCATTTTGAACAATCGCCTTCCGATATGCCTCTTCGCTAATCTCACAAAGGCTGGTTCCCGTTCCCGAATAACTCCCCCAGCGAGAATATTCAAAAAACAGCCCTCCGACCTGAAACAAAACCTGATAACGGTCGTTCCGAGGATTTGTCCCCCAATAATACCTTGAGGAATACTCCACCACGCCGGTCACATCCATTTCAAGATTCACACAGATGTTTTTCTCGTCAACAGACAGTCTTTTCATAAAAACCAATATCTGCTTATTTGCTTTCGCAACGGCTCACAGACACTAACTTTAAAAGCGCTCACCAGCCTCTCGGGCATAATCGTCAAAAACTACTTGGTCTTTTATAAGAGGTACTGTCTTCGCTCCTACTGCCCAAACATAAACGGCATTAACTTTTTGCTTCCGACAATCATGTACTCCCTGCTTGCTGAAGAGTGGATTTACGCCCGCACTGAAAAACTCCGGCAAACGGTGTTTGCCGCACATTTCAATAATAGGCAGAAAAATAATCAGATAAATGCATCTTTATCATTTTGGGCAGTTTCTGTCAAACGAAAACAGGGAAACTTCCAAATTCCAACAGATAAATCATCTTGCTGCACTTTTTGACAAAAAAGAACAATCATCAAAGAAATAATTCTTTAATTTCACTTGATAAAAAAGGGAAAGAGAGGAATAAAAGACTTTGACAAAAATAAAAAAATTTAATATTATTTTATGTGAAGTGGTTCTACTTATTTTATGAAGGAAAAGAATATGTCTAAATTAAAAACAATCGCTTTAGCTGCCGGATTTACTGCTTTATCCGGGAACGCCCTCGCCCGGGAAACACCGGCAGAATCTCGCGATTCTGTCAGCACAACCACCGAAACGGTTATTCAAAATCAACCGGAACGCAAAACTTATGCTATATCAGATAAAACCCTTCGTTTCAGAACCATCCGCGATGAAGTTAAAAACATCCAATACGCCTCAAAATCATTAAACAACGACGGCACTGTCTTTATCGGCGTTCAGGAAAACGGACAACAGGAAAGCCGTTCTGTTGTCTTTACAGAAGAATATGGTGCTGTCGGCATCAGAAAAATCGGCGACAAAACATTAATTTCCAACAAGCTGGGAGACTTTTTCCACGATAACGCCAGCGGAAGAATTGACTTTAACAGCAAAGAAGGACTGAGCGCCGTTTTCTTTCTGGATAAAAAAAATCAAGTTCGCCATTATTTCTCCGAAGAAATCATTTTGCAGGGCGACCTCGCCGGCATGATTAACAAATCTGAACAAGCCCACGAGGAAAAAATCGCCTCTGCTATCAAAAATCATGAAATGGTCAAAATAGAAAACGGTGCAACATTGGATATAACCAAGCTGCTGCAAAAGCAGGCAGAACGCCGCTGACCACCCCGTCCCGCCTGCACACTCCCCGTTTTCACTTTCAAACGGGGAGTTTTTTATAACTTCAGTCAGGAAACCATTTTCAGACCGACAACGCCGATAACAATTAAACCGACGCCGACAATCCGTGACATTTTCCGGCTCTCGCCAAAAAACACCATATTAATAATAACGGCTCCGGCCGTACCCAACCCCATCCAGGCCGCATAAGCAATGCTCATATCCAAATAGGCCAAGGAGAAATACAGAAACAAATATGAAAGAGCAAAACCTCCGCTGAAAAGAGCCAGATTAAACAAACTCTTCCGCCGACTGAACAATTTCAGCCCCACAACGCCCAAAATTTCCAAAGCCGAAGCGACAAAAACATAAATCCATCCCATTTTCTACTCCTTTTCCGTTCCGGAAACACCGTTTTCAGCCAGTTTCAAACTGATAACGCCCAAAATCAGAAGCGCAATGAAAAGCCCTTTCGCCATAGAGAACTCAACCTGAAACAGCAACGTATCCATCAGCGCGGTACAAATAGTTCCGACCGCCGAAAAGACAGCATAAACCGTTCCGGTCTGTATCGTCTCGCAGGCTTTCTCCAAAAAGTAAAAATCAGTGAGAATAATGATGGCAATTAACAAGAAGTGAAAGCAGTTTTCCGCGGCACTGAAACCGTATATCCAAAGAAGTTCGAAAAGACATGTCAGAATAACATACATCCAGCCTTTACTAATTTTTTTTCTCCTTATCTGTTACACTCACATTTGAAATTGTAACATTTGGCAGAAAAGAAGTCAAGCAAGCCGCTCCGCCGGCCGGACGGCAGACTGCCCCAAAAGCTTTGAAAAGTTACCGAAACGGCTAAAGGTTAAAATGCTCTTGTCTGATTTTCTTTAACTTCCAGAAAATCGCTTTCATCATCGACGACTTTCTGACTTCCTGCATTTTTTCATGCCAATGCCCTTCCAAAGCCGTCAAAAGCGACGGATGCGAAGTCATTTTTATCGCCTGCGGATTTTCTTTCAGATCAAGACTGATGGGAATCAGAACCATGCCATTTTGCTCAATGCGTTCGGCACCCGGAATTTCATGATAGCCGCATTGCTGCCAGCGCGGCAGCAGTTCCTGTTTGCACATGCCGTAAACTTGGCGGTATCCCTTCTCCGCAACATACTTTAGCCCATACTGCATAATATCTTCGGCAACATTTGTCTTACGAAAATTGCGAATAACCGCCATACGCTCAAACTTAACAAAATCGGAAAAGAAACGTATCCGCATCGTTCCTATCGGCAGACGGCGGTTGTTCTTCTGAACATAAGCCACAACATGCGCCGCGCAAAAATCATTTCCGTCAAACTCCTTGCTTTCAGGAATTCTCTGTTCTTTCACAAAGACCTGTTTTCTGATGGCCATCGCCCCTTTATATAACGCCTCGGAGGTAGCCAGCTCAACTTTAATGATTGTTTCTGTGCTCATACGCCATTATTAGATTGACCAAATCAATTTTAGAATATACTAATTTTATGAATCAGTTATATATTTTGAGTCACAACTTTAAGAGATTTTGAAAAATGAACATTAAGAGCAGCATTAACCTAATCCGCGGAATTCTTTACCTTCATGAAATAATCCGTTGTAAATCCATCAGCCGTGCCGCTGAAGAAAACAACATGAAAGCCTCTAATCTCGGCGTCATAATCAATGATTTGGAAAAACAGACCGGCACCAAATTGCTCAAACGCACCCACTTGGGCAGTTCTCCGACCGCGGAAGGGTTCCGGGTCGCCCAATACGCCGTTGAGCTGGAGGAACAGATTCAGAAAATTCGCCAATGGCACGAAAACACCCATCCGCGAAACCGAACGCTCAATATATACATCGCCCCCAATATGGAATTGGACGACTGTCGGGACTTTGAAGTTCAGCACCCCGATATAAAATTAAACTTCATTGACGAAGACATTCTCGCAGACGTCAAGGTCAACAACCAGCCGCCGGCAGACCCCGCCGCAAGTTTTACCGAACTCCACATCGGCAGCGGCGTGAAACAGAAAATCTGGATATCCTGCAGCGAACAGAATCCCCGTGCTCTGAAGTTCTTCGATTTTATAGTTGCAAAGTTACTTCTCTTATATGGTCAATCAGAGCCTTAATCTTTGGTTCGTCCTGACCGTCTTTGTGTGACACGATCCAGAACGGATGGCTGATTTTAATGCCCAGCTGCGACAAATGAATCAAATCCCTTTCTCTTTTGCCGATTGCAATCGGATGCAACCCGATGCCGATACCGTCACAGGTCATGCGCAGCAGCATTGCTGAAGAGTTTGTCGTTGCCACCACATGGCGGGCGCCGTCAATAATTTTCTTCCACTGCGGCCAAACGCCGGCATAATTTTCCCGGTCGCAAATCCGGTGGTTTTCCTGCAAATCTTTAATATTGTTGGGATATCCGAACTTTGACAGATAAGACATGGAAGCAAACAGACCGAACTGCAGTTCATAGCAGGAAACGATTTCCCCGTCGTCAAATTCCGGCTCTTCATAAACAACCGCCATATCCGTCGTGGAAAACGACCCCGGCGTGTCAAGCGAACAGACAACGTCTATTTTCACGTCAGGATATTTGGCAATAAATTCCGACAAACAGTTCGAAAGATATCCCGTCCCCAAACCATCACTGGTCCACAGGCGTATTTTTCCCGAAACATTCTTGTCTGAAATCGTAAAATTCTTAACCTTGTAAATAACCTTATCCAAATCGCAGGCAACTTTAAAAACTTCGCGGCCGTTTTCCGTCAGCCGGACGCCGTTATACCCTCTTTCCAGCAGCTGGCATTTCAGTTTTTCTTCCAGACTTTTTAAAGTTCGTGACAGATTAGACTGTTTCATGGCGTTTGCTTCGGCCGTTCCGTTGATTGAGCCGTTCTTTGCCGTTTCTAAAAAACTCAAAATCTCTCTCGCCCAGAGAGAGCTGTCCTTAATCCCCATTTTATATAAGCCCTATATGAAATTAGTTTCTTCACAATTTTACACATATGAAATAAATAATACACAAAAAAACAAACAATTCAACTAAGTTTATAAGGACTGACTAATGAGTATTATGAAAATTGCTAAAATCAAAGACTCCAACTCCAAAGAATACCGCAAACTGGTCAGCGGCATCTATTCTCAATTTGAAAATTTGTATAAAACAATGGACCTTTACGCGATTACCGAAAGCCTTTCCCATATCCGGCAGGCTTACAAATGCTTCGAAAAAACCGTCGACCGGGAACTGCGCAGCCGTCAACGGTGAAAATGCTTAAGCAGCAGACGAAGCTGTTCATCAATATAATCCAGAAGATTATCATCAATCTTTCTGATTTTTTCAATTATCTGGTTTTCTTTTTCCAAACGAGACAGGCTTTTGTTATCGGCGATTTTGTTATCAAGCATCTCATCAATGCTGATATTAAATTCCTGGGAAATTTTGTAAATCATAACCAAATCCGGAACGACAGTGCCTCTTTCCAGATTTGAAATGGTGCGCCAGCTGACATCGCAAGTCGCCGCTAACTCTTCCTGTGTCATCCCCGCGGCTTCCCGAATTGCCCTGACTTTTAAGCCCAGATATTTCTTTACATCTTCTTTCATATTATGCTTATACCTTGAAATAGATTGTTTATCCACGAACAACGTTTCATAAAGTGTTATCCAAACAACAACAAAATGCATACTAGGGAATTAGCTATGAAAGATATTAAAAATTTTAAGAACCGCACAACTAAAGAACTAACCGATACGGCGTTGAAAAAGATTGAAAAATTTAAAAGATTTATGCCGCCGCTGTGGTATCGGCTTCTCACCGATTTCTGTCGGCTGACGCCGAACCAGCAGCTTTATATCATCAAAACGATTGAAAATGTAAAAAAGCACCGCCTGTAACCGACAGATAGCCCAAACCGGATATCCGCCGTTTCTGACTTCACGGCCCAGCCTTGAGGCATTCGTCCTGACGGCCGGGCCGAAGACGCCTGTATGCGCATGCACTGATTTTTCCGTCTCTCATACGCAAAAAAAGCTTTACAAAAGCAAATAAATTTGTAATATTACGAAAATCATAAAACAGACTTTTAAAGAAAATGACAAATTTAAAATTAACATCTCTGCGTCTGCGCAGATTAACGTTGCGACGATGACTTATTCCCCGCAAAGGTAAGTTAGTCGCAAGATTTGAGTTTTCTCAAATCTTTTTTTTATAGCAGATTTTGAAAAACGCAGAGGTTTAAGATGAACAAAAAACAATTAACTGTCAAAAAATTAGATATTAACAATTTAGCTGACGTCATGAAACTGCAGGAAAAAATCATCAGCGGCCTGCACCCCGACGAACAGCACTTTATCCTCCACAGAACGGCAGAAGACTATATGAAGTCTCTTGACGGCAAAAGCTCAAACATGCTGGGCGTCTTTGACGGTGACACTCTGATTGCCCAAACCGTCTACAGCCTGCCTCTCAACGGTGAAACCAGAGACATGCCCGAATTTAAGCCGGAAATCGAAAACAAAGATCTGGTTCTTTATGAAGCTATTCTGGTTGACCCCGCCTACCGGGGTTCCAGCCTGATGAAAAGGATGCTGGAATATATTGAAAGCCATGCCATTGATAACGGCAGAACCCATGCCATCATCCAAATTGCCGTTGACAACCCGGCCAGCTGGATAAATGCGCTCCATCACGGCATGGCCATCACCAAAGTTGATCGGGATCCTTATGACGGCGTCAAAGTTATTTATCTGGAAAAGAAAATTTCCCACAAACCCGCACCGGTGCTGCACGCCGCCAATAACAATGCCCAGGTTTACAGCATGTATCTCGGAGACAACATTCACGCCAAGATTCCCTCCTTGTTTCACAAAATGCAATATTTAATTCAAAACGGCTATCACGGTGTCTCGCTTAACAAAGAAAGCAAAAGCCTGGTTTGGGAAAAACAAACGGCAGCCAGAAACAACAGTCTCAGCTTCGGCTATATGCTCAAAGATAAAGCGGCCTCATTTTAGGCCGCTTTTTTTGCCGTCCCCAAATAATACCACTCCGTATTAACCGGAGCCTGCAAATTAGGCAGCAGAATAAAACCGTCTTCCGGAGCATACAAAAACTCCCCGCTGTCATAAACGGCGATTTTCTCTCCTTTAACCAGAGGATCCAAATGTTTATAGTTCCGGCACAACTTTCCTTCCCCGGTTTTGAGCACAAAACTTTTCATCTGAATATGTGTTTTCTCATGAGCCGCCGGCTTGGACAAATCAACCATATCAAAAGCAGTCAAAGCGCCGATGATTGCCCGATAAGCAAGTTCCGCCGCTTTCGGTTCCTTATGGTAACCGCATTCCAAAGTCGTTGCCGTGTTTCCGTAAACATGCGCACATTGCTCGGTAGAAAAATCCTGAATCTGCGCCTGCCTGCCATATATCTCCGGCCAGCCCTCCAGCACGTAATCCACCGGCAGAGCCTCAATCACTTTCCGGTTATAATCGTCAGGATAGTCACAAAAAGCAAAAGGAACGTCACCGACACAATGTGTTGAATGCAAATCCAGCGTAAAACGATGGCTCCGAATAAGCGGACAAATTTCATTGGCCAGTCTCTGCTCATAAGACTGCGGAATGTCATGCATTTTGATAACCCGATTCAAGTTCTCGTCAATACTGCGAACATCTTTGCGATAAGCCTCCGGATTGCAAACCGGAACCAAAGTCAAATGACCGCCGGTCAACCGCAGTGCACCGCGGTTAAATTCATCAATAATTCGGAAACAGGCTTGTGTTCCTGCTGTTTCATTGCCGTGAACGGCTGCCAGAATCAACAGGCTGATGCCGTCTTTTTCACCTCTGAACTCATATTTCGTAATCATCATATCATCCTCTCAACCTGCATAATACAACCCCTGCCCGACTTTACAAGCAAAATCCGCCGCTCGGACAATTCCCTGCCTTTAAAATATCTCACATTATCTAAAAAAGTTGCCGCAATTTTGCCAAGAAGCAAAAGTGTCGACGGGGAAACAAAGTATTGACAAAAATAGACAATTACGCTAATAAGGGACTGTTATTGTTTCCGGGAGAAAAATTTTGAATATTACCGACTATATTGAAGAATGTCGTAAACAGCGCCATGATTTAAGTTTTGCTTTTCTGGCCGAGCGCTGCCCTGCTTCTGAGGAAGCTCCATACCGGATAAAGCCGTGTTCGCCGATTGCTCCGGATGAAAACTGCGTTTTAATTCTGGCCGGAACCGGAGGGCGGAACGTTAATCTCCGCGGATATAACAGCATACTGAAAAAAACCGATAATTTTGTTAAACAAAACATAGATTCATCCATTGTTCCCGTACGCACTTGCGTTGCCATATGTGATTTCGGCAAACGGCATCTTGATAACATCGCCCGTAAAGGAGCATATTTCGAAGCCTGGTGGCCGCAACATATCGCAGCGCTGAAACACGACATACCTGAAAACTGTATTGAAGAGACCTTTAATCCTCTGTATATTAAAGACATCTTCGATAATACAATTTTACCCCGCATTACGGCTTCGGACGGCAACAATCGCTTACCCCTCCGCCAAGCCCGAGAGAATATCCGGCATTTGAATATTGTGGCCCATTGTCATGGGGCTTATGTTGCGGTTCAATTGGAAAAACTCATGGATAAAAAAATGAACGAATTGGGATACAGTCCCGAAGAACAGCTGAAAATAAAATCCCAGTTGTTGGTTCTGGCCTACAACCCCGACTGTCCCAAATATCTTTCCAAGTTTCGTTTTATTTCTATTGAATCGTCTCAAGACAGACATAATGAATATCATGGCTACCTTCGCGAATGGCTTTTAATGAGTCCTAAAGATTTCGGCGTCTGTTTCTTACCCAAAATCTACGGACAAACCTTGATGTGTGCCCAAGTTGACAAATATGGCATTGAAGGCAACCCTCCGCGTGAAATAGAGCCTATTGACGGAGATAAATGGTTTAAACAAATTCACGGTATTGAAACCGACAAAGAAAAAACGCTCGGCGAACATGATTTTTTAGGCTTCGAACCGGTAAAAAACATGAGCAAAGGCGCTTTAAAACTGCAATATTTCGCAAATAACATATTAAAGAACGCAATAAAAAATTCACAACGGCAAAACGAAAAAAAATTTGTCCCGCTGCCTAACATTCAAAATCTGGCAGCCAACTCCCTTCAACAAAGATATATGTTCGCCCGGGCCGTAATAACCGGCTATAAGCTCCTGCAACAGGTACGGCATACGGACAAAAGCCAAATAGACCAATATGCCAACTGGCGCCGTTCAATTCCGACCGTCGGACTGGATTAATCCCGATACACAATCTTGGCCGAAGTTCATTAACGATATTGATTTATAAAAGAAAAACAGCCCCTGCAATAGGAGCTGTTAACTATGGTGGGGCGTGGCTAGCAATTCACGAACTAAAAAACAAATCCCCAATATCATTAGCAACTCTTAGTCTCGGCTAAAATGACTTAATAACAGAGATGTCAATACGTTACACAATAAAAAATTTAAAAGGATTAATCCATATAACAAAATGATTGAGGTGCTGTAAATCTGGGAAAGACAGTATGAGGATCCAAAGGTTCTTCATATTTTGTAACTTCCTCAATTTCAATAGCATAAGCTTCGGTTCTATTCTTAAAATAATCAAAAAAGAATTTTTTAGATATCCCTGAATGTTGTTTAGTTTCATTCCAAATTATCTCGGGACTATCAATATGAATTTTTTTAAATTTAAATTCACCGACTATTTTACCAACCGGCATTGTCGAATATATAACAACGGAACTTATATCCTCATTTTTAAATGTAGCCTTACGATATTCATAAAGTTTTTCGCCAGAGAATATTTTTTCAACAAATTCAGGTTTAATCGACAATAAAACTCTCATCTGTTCGTGTTATCTCCAATACTTTTGACATTTGTTTTTGAGTTAAAGGCTCGAATCCTCTAGGAACTGAGTAAATATCAGTAATTATACCGTTAGATATAAGCTGGGAAAGATTAATTTTTGGTGTAGAAAATGAATAAACATACAAAAATTCTACAACAAATGGTTTCAAACGACTTGGGTAAAACCAAAATTCTTCCAATTCTTTCTCCGTCATTACACTCTTTTTTCGACAGATTGATTTAAATTCGCTCAATGAATTTATATTATCATATATATCTTTTACAATCCCGATAGTTGTTATTACGCTAGTGTGATAAGCATTACTTCCTTTAGGAGAAGTTCTGTAAAATACAATATTATCTCCTCTCTTTAGATTTCGGTTTAAGGAACGAGAAATATAAACTTTTACAATGGCGTTCATATGTGGCTTGTTATCTCTGTATTCATTTGTTTTTTCATTTTTTAATATTGAATCAGGTAGTAATTTAGTGTGATAATTAGGCCAAATAGGAACAATAAAGTTATTAGTTGTTTTAGATATATAAGGAAAACTTTTTCTTGGATCATCTAAATTAAATTGCTTAGCCATTGACCTAATGTAAACCAATTCGTTACTATCGACTTTCCTTCCCCAATAGGAAAACCCGAAATTTTTTAATAATGATATTAGGTATTTTTGAGGTTCCCCCTTATCAAAGATTGTAACATATATCTCATCTACAGCCAATTTTATTGCATTTTCACATATGATTTTTATAAAACGTTCTCCTAATTTTAGTCCCGTCATTTCAACTTTAAAGGTGCCAATTTTTAAACGTTTTTTGGGTTTGAAAATTGGTTCAATTTGGTATGGCTCGCTCTCATCTTCCTTTTTTAAGTATAAAAAGGCTTTAATTTCACCATTGTCTCGACAGATATAAGCTTCTTCTTGATACTTTTTCTTAAACCACACTTCAAAATTAGGATAATCATCTTTCAAACTATTAAAAAATTTTGATGTTACATCAATATCTGCAAATTTTTCTTTTACAACAGACAAAACATCATAATTATTTAAACGAGGATTTTCGCTTCTTAATTTTTCAGAAAACCGTTCAATACTATATACTTTATCAACAAGCCCTAAACTTATTGCTTTTTTATACATTTGCTTATCTTGCGTAATAAGATAATCAACGTGTTCACACAATAACTCATTAAGAATTTTACTATCAATAACTGAATTTTCATCTTTATCTTGAGCTATAATATTGAGGATCCGCTGATCCAACTCAGCAAGAGGAGAAACCTCTTGATAAGTTTCGAGTTTTGCTAAAATAGCATCTCTAAGCGTAGTATTGCCAAATTTAGATATTTCTAATTTTGTTAATGGGTGAATATATTTATCATAGTGAAGTTTTTCTAACCATTTAAATAAATCAGGAGTATTTTTATTGAGAATTCTATCAGTTTCTCTGTAAATTATCACATTTGTATCAAGTAATATTTTAGGTGTTTTAGGCATTTATAAACTCCTTCCGAAGAATTTCTTCTAAAATATCTTCTTGATTATCTTCCAATTGATAAAACGGCACTTTCAATTTTATAGACATTAATTGTGCATATTCTAATTCTTGCTTTTGCATATTTAATATTTTATCCAAATCCCAAATTTGATTATCTCGATTTTTAAGACGCTGTAATATTATGTCTGGCGCAGAAGTTTTAACGATTAAAACTTTAGGGGCAATTTGCATAAACGTATCCATTGGAACTTTTTCTATTTCTCCCAATTTATTCAATAAAGTAAAATGCCCATCTAAAAGATAATTTTGCCCATCCTTTACTATTTTTTTCAAGTTTTCTACCAATATATCTTGAGTATTTGTAATAGAATGTACCAATTTTTTATCTGGGTTATCACTAATCTCTTTCCATTTTAAAACTTTACTTGCTGTTAAATGGATAAAAGGAATGTCCAATTTGATACTCTCTAATAAAAAATTTTTCCCAGCTCCATGAACTCCGCCAATAAAGATTATACTTTTCATTTCAATCCTTTATCATAAAAAAATATAAAAAATAATACAATTATTAGCTATGAAATACAACCTAATTTTTCTACAAAGTTTGTATTTTTGAAAATCTTCATCACAAAAAAATCTCTGCCCTTAACATTGACAGAGATAAATTAAACAAAATATTTTTTAACACCCAGCAGCTAGTCGTTTCATATTTTCATGATAGACATGAATGTCATTCGCCAAAGAAGAAAATGCTGCAATATTTTCTTTATGAAAATCAACGATTCCCTCAAATTTTGAGCCAACCAACAATTTATCAAACGGCTTTTGTATTTTATAAATAAGTTTTTGCCCGTCCAAATAACAATCAGAAAGAAGCAATCCTAGCAATTCTCTCTTTTGCAAAGGGTCTGATGTTTTCATAATCATAGAAGCACTATCATCTCAATCCATTCTTAATAAGAAACAAACCTCATAATTGTTGCTTATGAATTATATTTACTTCATTAAGTTTTTATAAATTTAGTTTACTTTAAGAAGTTATATATAAAATTACTAAAGAAATTCAAAAATATGTATTGCTGTAAAATTATTTTATAAACAAAAGAGCAAAGAAATAAACCCCTGCCCCTTTACTCCTGCGTTATCTGCAGTTTCTCACTCCAAAATCATATTGCTGCAATACTTATATGAAAAGGAGCGCTAAAAAACAACCTGTACGTAACTTTTTATTGTTAAGTATGCTGGTCTGTATGCCAATTTCTTAAATAGAGATGTCCCTGAGACCCTACTGAACTCCAACTATATTAAACCATTGAAAAAGAAAGAAATATAAACAAACGAGTTCGGAAAACTCTCCCAAAAATGATG
>ENA-OPNB01000640-OPNB01000640.1-human-gut-metagenome-genome-assembly--contig:-NODE-640-length-34753-cov-3.209724_pt1 | contig 34753 bp, 30 predicted proteins | sample MGYA00241528_ERZ501754 | MGnify/ENA primary metagenome ERZ501754 (study PRJEB25962, sample SAMEA2042646) | human gut metagenome | biome: human gut; feature: human-associated habitat; material: faeces... | reverse complement strand
GCATGAGGTCGGCGGCTACATCGAGGCAATTTATCCCTACGAAGACCCGGTTGCCTTAGTCTGCAACGAGGAAGGCAAGCTGGAAGGTCTGCCCCTGAACCGCGCTCTGCGGGATGAGGACGGTGACATCTACAGCTTCTTAAAACTCCGAAATGCTGCAGCGGCAATTTCTGAAGGGGGCTGTGTCTTGAGCGGCAGCTTGCATTGATACTGCGAACCGAACAGATTATTGTCACGGACACAGACCTGAACGGTAGATCGCTGCCAAACAGAATTTGCAAATGCAAACCTCAAAGCAGTTGGCTCCCTGCACGCCTTCTATCCTACGGCCTGTGTCAGCACACATGCCGTTGTGCTTTGCGACATGAACGGCAGGCAAATGCCGCTCTCACCCGCGCCGACCAGCAGCTCCGTGCCGCTTGGACTGATCAGGAGGGGATACGTCTCACACAGATACATCGGGCCGTCCGTGACGCCGTAGTTATTGCCGCCCACAAGCGATAAGCTGAGCGTCACATAGCTCGGCCCGTCCGGAATGGTCTGAATCGTCCAGAAACCGCTCCACATCTCCTCAATGTCGTCACTGTCTTCATATACCCACTCCAGATCGACCGTACCGCCCGTCTCATCCTCAAGATAAAAGCGCAGCGAGAAATAGGCATAGCGGCTGGTTTCCCCCACCATGGTTTCTGTGATCCAGCCCATGCCGTCACGCTGCGATCCGGCAAGACCGAGCGCAGTCATGCCGCTCCAGCCGTCGGCAAGCCACGCGGAAAACTCGGCAGGGGCGTTGTACCAGGCATATTCTGTAAAGTCAAACGAAAGATAGTCGCCGGCTTCCGATATACACGGCGCAAGATAGCTCATCGCATCAAGCGAGGGATACCATTCGCAGGTATTCCCGTTGTTGTCAGTGATGAAGACCTGGGTGTCGGCCTCATATGCAACGCCGTCGAGATTTGCAAAGAGCAGCACCGGTTCGCCGCTCTCTGACCGGTAGAGCACCTCCGTGACCTCGTCGGTCTGTGTTTTTTCGTTCCACTGGACACGGTTGATTGCAACTGTCGCGTTCTCATCGACCGGCACGATGCAATACAGATACCCCGCGCCGCCGATAATGTGATCCTCGTCAATCTCCGTGATAAAGGGGTATTCGAGGAGCATGGCCTCATTGGTTTCCCACAGCCATGCGGGGAAGCCCGCCTCGAAGCCCTCCTCAAACAGCCCGCCGACATAACCGAGATATGCCGCGCCAAACATGGTCATCGGAAAGTCGATCCTGTCCCGCAGCCATCCAAGAGAGGTTTCTGCCTCCTGTGAAAACCCGTATTGTATCGGCTGTGTGTCTGACGCCTCGTCGCGTGACGTGCGATCACGCATATCATTTTGCAATGGAGCTTCCTCCGGCTGCTTTTCAGGCGCTTTTTTGTCGGGTTTAGTAGGCATTTTTACCTTATCTGTACTTGTTCTCGATTCGTTAGGCTCTGTTTGCGTCTTCTGTACACAGGCACAGAGGGACAACAACAGAATCAGCGCCAGCATTAGTGCGAATACTCGTCTGGGGGTTGTTTTCATGGTCGCTCCTTTCAAAATTTTCCGCTTCGGCCGGAACCGCCGCCGCCGGATTCACTGTAACTGCTTCCACGGCTGGAGGAGCTGCGCTCAATCTTCCGGCTGGAGGTCGTCTTATGGGTAAAGCGATCTGTTTGCTCCGTAAGCCGGAGTCCCGCGGAGACGTAGTCGTTCGCGGTTGCTTTTTTTGATACAGTGTCCATTTTCTGCCATATCACAGCGACGACCGCGGCTGCCGCCAGCAGGGAAAGACCGATCACGATAAGGATCGGAAAGAACAAGCTCGCCCGGACGGGCTTTCCTACGGAAGCCTTTTCCAGATAGACGCTGCATTCTTTGACGTAATCCTCAAAGCCGCCGTACCAGTCGTTCTCGCCGAAATTGTCGAGGAAGACCTTTTCCAGCTTCTGCTGACCATAGCTGTTGAACGCATACTCGCAGCGTGAGCCGTAGCAGAACATTGCCCAGTCGCGGTCATCCATGCTGAGCAGGAGCATGATCCCGTCGCGGTTCGGCCCTTCGCCCATGGTGCATTCATGGTAAATGGTGTAGGTCGCCTTATAGACGCCTTCAGAATGGAAGTCCCGATAGTCCTCCACGGTTACGATGTAGACGCCGACACCATACTTTTTGGAGACGCTTTCCGCCATCTTTTCCAGCAGCATATTTTCGTTTTCGCTGAGAAGTCCGGCTGCGTCCGTCACGTAAGAAAGCTGTGCGCCTGTCTGCTCAGCCGCAGCTGCGCCCACGCAGAGCACAAGGCAGAACATAAGCACCAGCAGGAGACAACGTATTCTTTTTTTCATGTCTCAGCCCTCCCTATCGCGCCAAAAGCAGCAGCGCGGTCACACTGATGGCAATAAGAGATGCCGCGATTGCCGCAAACAGGCCAATTACCCGTTTCGTGCTGACCGGAAGGTTGCCGACAAGCTTGCCGGTCTGACCGTTCATGGCAAAGAGGAAATCTTTTCCCTCCCACCTTGTGTTCAGGATCCAGACGGGAAGCAGTGCGTAATGCACCTTGCCGCGCTTCAAGTGGATATCCCGGCTCGTTTCATTGCAGGTGGTGTAGCCCGAAACCGTGCGTTCCAGTGCGCTCAGCAGCGAGCCCGCGCAGCGTGTGTCTGCCCGTTCCCGGCTGTCTTCGACGCTGACATCATATTTATCTGCCATAAATCCGGGCAGATACGCCGTGGAAAACGGCTTGAGATCTGCATAGTCAAACGGTTCGATGGAGTCCATGTAATCGTCCGGCATTTTGCTCGATGCGTCCACCGGGATCTTTTCAAAGGCAATGGAACCTGCGCGTTGCACATCATAGTGGCTTGTCTCCGTGATCTCATAATCTCCTGAGGTGTAGGTATGTACCTGCGTAGCATGGAATTGCGCACTTCCGCTGGCCTCACCGTCGTACATCCAGAAAGGTACATACACACCCTTGATCTGCTCCAGATGGTTGGCTTTGGAGAAGGTCGATGGCAGCAGAGGCTTTTTGAGATAGTGCTTCTTCAATGCCTTGATGGCATCCTCCTTGCTCAGCTTGAAGGGCAGCACAAAATCGGGCTTCAAAATGCCGCTGAACTGCCCCGGAAGCACCGACGGGTTTCCACAGTATGGGCAGGATGTGGCTGCAGTCGTTGCGTCGCAGAGCAGCTCCGCACCGCACGATGGGCAGCAGTAGGCTTTCATGTCGGCCGCGTCCGCGCCCCAGTCCTCGCTCAGGCCGGAGGCATCCCAGTCAGAGCCGTCTGCGGCGGCCTTTTGTTCTTCCGCTTCGGCAGATTTTTGAGCCGCCTCCGTTTCTTCCTGCTTCTGTGCCGCTTCCGCCGCTTTTGCTTCTTTTTCTGCGTAGAACGCTTCAATTTCTGCGATATCGAAGCTTGAGCCGCAGTAATCGCACTCCAGCCTGCCGGATTCTCCTACAAAATGGAGCGGTCCCGTACAGGCGGGACATTGATAATTTGTGATTTGTGTTGCCATGTTCTTTCCCCGTTTCCTGTGCCGGTGCCTGACGGCACTGTAGTCCTACTCTCTGTGGTAAGTCAGCCCACTGCCCAATATGACCTCGTTTTGCGTATCGTACAGGACGTGCAGATCCGCCGCCGCATGATCGCTGTTTCCCAGCACGATCTGCTGCAGGTGCTCCGCCGCGTCCTCACTGTATTCGCCGCCGAAATACGGCGTCTGAAACGCGGACTCGACGCACAGCTCCCAGCCATTCCATTTCTGCTCCGTTTCGTCGAACCACAGCTCCGCCGCACGCAATTCGCTCCCGTCTGCGTCCGTGGAAAACACATATTTTTGCAGACCATCCTCGGAGATCCACGCGCCCTCGAGCAGCGCAAAAACATCGCGTGTCTGCGCATGCTCGGCGCTCTCCCGCTCTGCCTGCGCCTGCCGCTCCGCATCGCTGTAATACCGCGCCTCGTCTCCCATCGTCATCATACCGTAGTCCAGCCAGAACGTATCCGCCAGCCACGCAAACTGCGGAGAGTCCAGATAGCGCAGATGATAGATAACGTCGTGTTCGCTGTCCTCAATCGTCAGCCCGCTGATTTTTTCGGCAAAATCCGCCTGAACTGTCAGAACGCCGTTTTGAAAGGAATATTCAAACTGATCGCCCAGATCCTCAAAATTTGCATCGTAGCAGCGGATGGGCGTGTCCTTGAACTGCCCGCCGCGGTAATAGAGCTTCATGACCCCCGGGCTGTAAACGGTTTTTTTGATCTGGAAGTCGTCAAAAAGGACCGCTGTCTCCGGGTACTGATAGGTGCGCACGTCAGCGCCGCCGCAGGCGGTCAGACCGAACAGCCCCATCCATAGACCTGCCATGATGAGGAACGCCTTGAGCTTCACAGCATCACCTCCGTTTCTTCACAAATAGCCGGATTCTCCCGCTCCAAATTGGGGCGGGAGCCGGTTTTCGTGCAAATTTTCAGAAGGACGCTGCCCTTACTGGAACGTCATGTTGTTGAGAATGATGTCGGGCATCGTTCCCGGGACGCAGTCCATATTCCGAAGCCCGATGGAAAGCGCGCGTCCGTCATCGAGCTGCGCGATATACTGGATCCAATCATAGCCGATTCTTCTGTAGGTACGCCCATGGAAGGTGATGCCGCCGATCACGCGGTCTTCGATATCCTGATAGTTTTCGAAGCTGTCCTTGGAGGAATCAAATTTTTCAACGCTCTCCCTTACCTCAAACTGGATAGCGCCCGCACCAAACGCTGTGGGATCGTCGTTTTCCACCAGGCAGCGCGGTCCATCATCGTACGACCAGCCGGATACCGGGATCTTCGTCATGATCTTGACCTTAACATCGTCTTTTGCAAACTGGGCGATTTCCACGGAGAAGTCCTTCATCTCGGCGTTTGCAGACGCTGCCTTGTTCGCCTCGGCGGCCTCGGCCTTCACGATGCCCAGATACTTTTCGATGGCTTCTGTGCCGGAGAAGCCGCTGGTGTTGTACGCACTCACCGTATAAACGCCCGACTCGTTCTCCTTGAAATTGACGTAGATGAAATGGGAGTCGTCGTCCTCAGAGATCCATTTGTAGTAGCGGTAGTTTGCCTTCATGTGGTCGCTGTACTCTTCCTTGACGAACTGACCTTCCACGCCGAAGTAAGCAACAATATCATCGTAAGTTGCATCGAAAATATTCCTGTTGACCTCGTTCATCCAGACGTAGCCCTTCTGCACCTGCTCTTCCGTCACGATGCCGTCGCCGCCGGAGGCCATCGCGTCCGTCGGAGTGAGCGGAGCGCCTTCCGTCGGAGCAACTCCTTCCGGAGCGTCTTCTCCGATGGCATCCGGCATGGACTTGCCTGCGTCAATCAGAGGCAGATACCAGTCGGTATAGCGGTAGGGATATGTATCTTCTGCCATGTCATCCCAGTAGAGTCCCCACGGGCGCAGATAGATGTCGTAGTGGAACTCGTCATCGCCATCTTCATAGTCGCCGCTGATCCAGATCATGTCGTCATAGTCCAAAAGGCCGGGGTCAACGATCCAGTCGGCATGCTCCAGCGCCACGTTTGTGAACCAGCCGCCCTCTGACATCACTGTGCCGTGCTCGCCGGTTCCGGCTTCGCTCAGACTGACCTGCGCGGAAGCCATGGGTTCGGACCTCGTGTAGTCCTCGTCCCAAAGCGTGATCGTGCCAGTGTAGTCCGTGCCGATGTCAATGACGCCGCAGACATCCCACCATTTTCCCTCCATATCCTCGTAGTCGCCCGAGCAGCCGGTCATGATCCACCAGCCGTACCAGTCGCCGTTCCACCAGTCGAGCAGCGCGTCGCCGGTCGTGGCTGGATCGGAGGTCAGCGTGCTGTCAACGGGCGGTTCACCGCCGGTCGTATCAGCTGCGGGAGTCTCACGATTCAGTGAGGATGGGTCGATGGTGATCTTGCCGTTTTTCTTGCCGAGGAACTGCTCGAAGGTTGCCTCGACTGGACTGGTCGTGTCCTGAAGCAGATATGCTGTCCGAACTTCCAGCGTTGCGCCCGGAGCGACATCTGCAAACTGGCCTTCTATCACGGTTTCAAAGGTGTCGTAGTCGGTAAAGACAGTTGCTGTTTCCAGTTCTACGCCATTTTGCATGAGCGTTTCATCGACGCTCCAAAGATACGACGCATTCTCCTTGCCGTTGTTTGTGAAGTCCAGTGTCAGAACGATCGCGTCATTTCCGTCCGAATCTTCCATGATGCACGCGCCCTTGTAGAGCAGCTCATAGTCACCGAGCTTGATCAAATTGGAGTCTTTCGTCTTATCTTTGCCGCAGGCGGTGAGGCTGCTGAGCAGCATCAGCACTGCAAGAAGCAGGCATAGAAGTTTGGTCTTCGTCTGTTTCATAATTCCCTCCCAATATCCTTCAGGGATGCACAAATCTGCCGATCAACAGAAAATAACATATCATTCCGGCAAAAATAGCGGTGCATACCTGAGACATTTTGCTTTCCTTATTTCTTTTCGCGCTGGATAAGATTCCCATCCTTGTCGGTGAACTTGCCGCAAAGAATCTTGATAAAGTCAACAAGATATCCGATGCCGAACAGGCCGGCCGTCAGCGTATAGAGAATACCCGTGCCGATCTTTCCGACATAGTAGCGGTGGACGCCAAGCCCGCCAAGGAAGAGGCAGAGCAGGAATGTTGTCATCCAGTCCTTCGTTTCGGCCGGAACCTCTGGTGCGACATAGTCCTCTACTTCCTCACCGTTCAAGATCTTCTTCACGGTTTCCGTCACGGTGTCGATATAGCCGCCGCGCTCCGTTGCAAGGCCAACCGTCGCGCCCTTGAGTCCCTTGCGCAGCGCACTGTTCTTATCAACGCGCATACCGCCAACCGACATCTTGGCCTCCGTAATGACCGGCTGGATCCGGATGTGTGTGCCGTCCTTGAGGAAAAGCCAGAGGCCAACGTCCACATTCGGTTCTTTCTCGAACGAGATGCGTTGCCCGGGAATGCCGCCCTTGATCTGGAACGGCATCTGGAACGCTGCCTTGCGGGCATTGAGCTTCTCCATGATCTCCTCGAGTGTGGTGGAATAGGAAAGATCAAATTCACGGGGGCTGGTCGCGAATGCGACATCTTTCATGCTGCCGGTAAGGTTATCCATAATGTTTTCTCCTTTCTAAAGTCCGGTGGGTGGCTGATACGTATTGTGCTTCTATGCGGTTTATTTTTTCGTAAAAGTGCCGCTGATGCCGTAGCCGGAGTTCTCATTCATGGTAAGGCTGCTGCCATCCACGGAGAACGTGTAAGTAGACGGTTCACTCCATGCCTCCAGCGTTACCGTAAGCTGGTCGCCGTCAATGGTATAGGTGCCATTCTGCTTCATGTACGCATTCTCCATGGTGCATTTACCTTTTCCGTTGAACGTCCAGGTAATCACGCCATCATCTCCGAGATCAGCAGACCATGTTCCGGCCAGCGCATCCTTACTGCCGCAGGCGGCAAGCGTCAGGAGTGCAGCTGCAATCAGGAGTAATGCTACATACTTTCTCATTTTTAAGTCCTTCTTTCCAAATCGTCGTTTGATGGATGGTTCAGCCGTTCACCGCGCCGCCGCAGTATTCGCAGCAGCCGCTTGCGTCCGGCGTGGTAGTCGCGCCGCAGTAGGGGCAGGTGACTGCCGCTTTGGGCGCGGCTGCCTGCTCGATCTTCTCACGCACATCTTTTCGTACCTGCGTCAGTGCCTGACGGATCTCCTCGCCGAGCTTTTTGCAGTTGCGGTACTCGACGTTGGTTTCGGGGTTGCATCTTGCCGGCATGCCCGGGCGTGCCGAGGGCGGCGTAATGTCTATAGAGCTGGAGTTGACCTGAAAGCGCATTTCGTTGAAGTAGGGGTTGTTGACGAATATGGTGATGTAGAAGTCATAGGAGTATTCATAGCGCGGCGGATTGTAGCTGACCTCCTTGCCGTCCTTATCCTCGCGCTTGAGTTCCGAACGGCTCTCGTCAATATCAAGATTGCAGCCGGTCACGTCTGCAAAGTCCAGAACATCCGGGTTGGCCTCTTGCAGATCTCTTGCTCTTGTTACCATAAACTTTCCCGCGTCCTCGTCCAGAAGCACCTTGGTGTTCGTGCCGAGCGTCCGGGTGGTGTGGAACGCCGCAACCTTCTGCCGGTTTTCCTCACGGTAGGCAAGCTGCGCCTTGATCTCCTCGACGGTGCTGCTGCGCCGGTCAGAGAACCACGGGGAAAGCTTTTTGGCACAGTTTTTGCAGAGATTCCCGTTTTCCAGCTTGCGGTTGCCAAGTAAGCCGATCTTTTCTCCGCAAATATCGCAATATTTCTTATCGAACAGTCCCATATATGTACCAATCTCCTTTGTGTCTGCTTCTCAAATTATGCGGCGTACGGTGCATCCGCCTTGGAATTGAGCACCGCGCCGTAGATGTACAAAGCCGGAACGGCCACGCCCGTCAGAACGCTTGTGACGTTAAACTCGCCACCGTTGACCAGATTCATCACGATGCTCAAAACGCTGAATACAGCCACGATTGCGCCCCATACGATGAGCCCGCCTGCTTTTTCGCTGCGCTTGCTGTGCTTGACGCCTTTGATTCCGGCGATCAGCTGGCAAATCCCTCCGATCAGTGTCAGAAACAGCGCTGCCCAATAGGCAAATGTCAGACCAGATGCTGCGCCGAGTCCTGCCGCCAGCGCACCCAGTCCACCGACAAGCACACCCGCAATGATGGAAAATACAGCGGCAATGATCATCAGAATGCCGGTGACCTTCAAAAACTTGTGTCCATTCATAATAATTCCTCCTCGTCTCCTTGTTGTTTGTTGTCGTTTGTTTTTATTATTCCGCAGGGCGTCTGGCTCCGCACTCTGCGCAAAATACGCTACTGCCATTCGGCATCCCGCACTCCGGACATTTCCATCCGCCGTCCGGCGCAGGTCTTGAAAAAATCCCGGCCTCTGTTTCCTCAGCAAACGCTGCCAGAAGGTTAAAGATGCTCTGCGCGCCCGCGCCACAGTAGTTGTTCGTGAAAACCTCGCCGCCGTCCTGCCATGTCGCGGCAATGCAGCTGTCCGCAACACCATCCGGGCAGACGCCGGGGGAAACCGGAAGCTCCAGCGCGCGAAGCTCTTGTCCGATGCTGCTGAAATATGTCCGCGCCTTCTCCGGCTCGACGGCGATGTTCTGCCTGAAAATAGGCTTACCGTCGCCATCCTGATACCGATAGGAGAAAAGCATCTGCTTCTCCGCTCGGGATGGCAGCGTCCGCTCATCGAGAAGGAAGCTGAAGCAGTCACGCGCAGACGAGGCGTTTTGCTCCCAGTAAATTCCGACCAACTCTGCTGTTTCGCGCACCTCACGCTGCTCTGTTTCAAGCGTGGATGCAGCATACGCTTCCTCGGCAATACCCAGAACCAAGGCCTCCAGTGCCTCCGCATGGCTGCCGCTGAGCGTTTGGGTCTTACTCCCGTCATCGGTGCGCCAAACGACCCGGATCTCACTGTCGGTTTCATCTGCGGTATCGGAAGACGGCTTTCGGTATTCGGGCAGATCCGACTCTGCCAGCATATTCTGAAGCGCAAACCACTGTAGCCACGTTAGCTGCCATGGAACCGGGTTGGAAAACGCATCCATCCTGCTTTCTCTTACCTCATCGCCGCCCGATTGGCTCGGAAACCAGCCGGTCAGCAGAGGCATATCGTCCTCCTGATAAAATTTCAGTGAAAAGCTGCTGTAGTAATTCCTGTGGTTCTGCCGCCACGCAAATTCCACCAGTTCCTTGCCTGCTCTGTATGCATCCGGATTCTCCATTCTGCCTCCATCCTGAATCCGGCTTCCGATAAAAAACCTGTACAGCAAAACGCCTGCCAGTGTGATAACTGCAATCACCGAGACGATGATCAGAGCAATTTTCAGTGCTTTTCTCACTTCAAATCTCCGTCGTCAAACGGATCGCCGCATTCGGGGCAGAACTTCGGCGGATGCGCCCGATCAGCCGGTTCCCAGCCGCACTTGTCGCATTTGTACTGCGGAACGCCGGCCGGCTTGGGTTTGCCGCATTCGGCGCAGAACTTGCCCTTATTCACCGCACCGCAGCTGCACGTCCAGCCGTCTGCCTGCGCTTCCGGCTTTTTCGTGCCGCATTCGGGGCAGAACTTTCCGGTTGCCGTCGCGCCGCACTGCGGGCATTTCCAGCTTCCTGCCGCTGGCTTCGGCTCGGGCTTTTTGCTGCCGCAGTTCGGGCAGAAATTGCCGGTGATACCGCTTTGTCCGCAGCTGCACGTCCAGCCGTTCGTGGGCGCTGCCGGTGCAGCGGGAGCCGGAGCGGGCTGTGCTTGCTGCTGCGCACCCATCTGATAGAGGTTCTGTGCGTTCATACCGCCCATCTGGCCTGCCATGTTCATGCCCATGAACGCCATTGCAGGACCTGATTGGCCGCCGCAGATTGCATCGCGGAAGCCTGTGCGCCAACGAGGTGCGCCGCCGCTCTCGTCGGATCCATGAACGCTGCGTTGCGCTGCAGCTCCTTGATCATCTTCTCATCTTCCTCGCTCGCCTTGACCGACGAAACGCCGAAGGAAACGATCTCAAGCCCACGCAGGTTGCGCCATTTTCCGGAGAGGACTTCATTCAGCGCGTCCGCCAGCTCCATCGTATGGCCGGGGAGTGCGGAATAGCGGATGCCCATGTCGGAAATCTTGGCAAACGCGGGCTGAAGCGCGGTAAGTAACTCGGTCTTGAGCTGACCGTCGAGGCGGTCTCTTGTGTAGTCCTCGCCCACATTGCCGCAGACGTTCGTGTAGAACAAAATCGGGTCGCAGATGCGGTAGCTGTATTCGCCGAAGCAGCGGATGGCAATGTCGATGTCAATGCCTGCCCGCTGGTCAACAACGCGGAAGGGGACCGGCGACGGCGTGCCGTACTTGTTGCCGATGAGCTCCTTGGTATTAAAATAGTACACGCGCTGATCCTTGGGCGGCTCGCCGCCGAAGGTGAAGCGCTTTCCGATGTTCTTGAACGTGTCGAGGATACTGGTTCCCAACTCACCGGAGAAGATCGACGGCTCGGTTGAGGAATCGTAGACAAACTCGCCCGGTTCGGCACACAGCTCCGTGACCTTGCCCTGATCGACGATGATCATGCACTGGCCGTCAGCCACCGCGATGACCGAGCCGTTGGAAATGATGTTCTCGCTGCCCTTGTAGTTGCTGCTGCGCCCGGAAACGCGGTGCAGACCCTTGACTGCCATCACGTTCTCCGGAATGGATTCACAGTAAAAATACTCCTTCCACTGATCGGCCATCACACCGCCAGCCGCGCCCAATGCTGCTTTAATGAGTCCCATTGTCTGTTCTCCCTTTCTCTGTTTACTATGCCCACGGGTCTTCCGCCGCAGGAATACGGATGCCGCTGAGAATGCTGGAATACTCCCAGAGGAACCACTCGCCGGTCGAGGCCTTCTGCCGCAGCTTCATGGGCCGCGGCGAATCTGCGCCCGCCGTTTTCAGGAACACGCGCAGATACCCCGGCTCGATGTCCTGCGGCCTGGGGTCTGCCAGCACGTTCAGCCGGTATGGTGTGCGCGGGGTATAGCCGTTTTCCGGCGTTGCGCCTTCAAAATACGCAAGCGGCAGGTAAGCCTTTCCGCGCAGCCGGTCGCGCAGAAACTGCGCATCGTAGGGCGTCATGGGCCGCGGGCCGCGCAGGAGATTCATTGCGGCAGTTCCGGCGTCCCTGTCCTTGTCAAACAGTGCCAGTGCACACAGAAACAGGGCGCAGATGCGCTCCGGCTGTCTTCCGCCTGCCGCAAGCGTCTCAAATTCCTGCAGGCTTGCAGGGATGCTTTGAATTGTGACCTGCATATAAAACCCTCCTGCTTATGGATATGTCCGGAGCCACGTTTCCGCGTTGCCGGACTTGGTATAGTCGTGGCCGTTGGCAGCTTCCATCGCATACCAGTATGCCCAGTGCTGCTCGTTCATGTCAGCAAAGACTCTTGGCATCTCTTTCAGATGGGCACGGATATACGCTTCGTCGGCGCTGCGTTCGAGCAGGCGGCAGGTGACTGCGGCGACCTCTGCTCTGGTAATGTTGTTGCCCGGCTTGAACGTTCCATCCGCATAGCCTGTGACCCAGCCGCGCTTTGCCGCATAGGAGATGGACTTTGCTGCCCAATGAGAGGCAGGAACGTCCGTAAAGGTCGCAGCTCCGTCCGTCAGCTGCTCAAACCGGCAGCAGATCGCGGCAAACTCCGCGCGCGTGATCGGCGCGTTTGGCCGGAACGTTCCGTCGCTGTAACCGCGGACGATCCCGAACTGCTCCATGTAGCCGATATAGTTGGCCGCCCAGTGCGCTGAGGTCACATCGGAGAAGGAGGCCGGATAGGATTTGTTTGCCTCCATCTGCTCGGTCAGTAGGCGGGCAAACATGGTGGTCACCTCTGCGCGGCTCATATTTTTGCCCGGGGCAAATCCGCCGCCCGGGTATCCCTTGAGGAAGGCGAAATGGTCTGTTTTATTCAGCGTTGCGGTTTTGTAGGTGTTCTCGGTGTAGGTGTTGACAAAGCCAAGCCCGCCCAGCGCATCGTCCGGGTCGAAACGCACACCGTCTTCCGTGACTTCAAATTTGTTGTAGCAGTCCCAGCTGCCCGTCCGCGGGTCTTCATAAGGATCCTCTCTCAATTCATAATGCGGCTGAAGGAACCAGCGGGTCTTATCATATGTCCAGCCGTTCTGTCCGTCGTATGCTTCCCCAATAAAGATGCCGTGATTGTCGGTCAGATAGTGGAAATCGCGTTTGTCAATCCGAATGGTCATCACACAGTTGAATGTCCCTTCTCCGTTCACGCTCACCGTGCAGTTCTGTACTTCCCAGAGACCGGCGCCGCTGCTGCTGCCATATTCCGGGTTGCTGGGCCTGGCGTCAAAGGTAAACGTCGTCCGCTGCGGCGCGGTATTACCGCCCAGTGTAACGACCTTGGTGATCGGGATCTGAAGCGTCATCGTGGTATCGTTGGGCACCGGCGTGTCATCCGGTTCCGGCTGACTGGGGTTATCGGTTACAGTGTAGGTGCCCCCCGGCGTGATCACATCGTTTTTTGCGGCCACGGCCGTGGCAAGGGACACTGTAAGGATCAGGCAAAGGAAAATCGCAAGAATTTGTTTTTTCATGTAGAACCTCCTCCTTCGGTTATTTCTTTGTCGAATACGTACATGGTGCGGCTTTCCACGCAGGCAGCGAAAGCCAGAGGGTTAAAGCGTGTCGATCACACCCGCGAGATAGGTCGGCGACACCGATGCATAGATAAAATTGTCGACCAACTGATCCTTCACCGCCTGACGCACATCGGCGGCAAGCAGTTCGTCCGCGTTCTCATCCACCAGAAGCAGAACCTTACAGACCCAGCCGAGCTGCTTTACAGCATTGCAGAGCTTGAGCCGCTCGCTCAGCTTCCAGATGCCCTGCCGGATGACCTCCATCACCAACACATTGGCACGGCAGGTCCGGCACAGGGCAAGCGTTTCCTCCGGTTTTGAAGAACGGTAGACAAGAAAATCCGGGTCGCATCCCGAAAGCGATTGCACGACCGCCTCCGCCAGAAGTCCGCCTTTCATATCCAGTACAATCCTTCGCATCTGCTCTTTTCCACCGCCTTTCTCTTCTTTTGCATGCTCCATTTGTATTTTAGCTGTTATCGCTCCCTTCCGCCCCCGCCGATTGGATAGGGTTTGCAATTATTTTTTGCGCAAAGGCCATCGTCCGGCTCGATTCTCTCGGCAAAGGGTGTAAAACCGTGTTGCCTTTTTCCGTCCGCATGATATACTATCCATACGAATGTGCAGAGATGGGAGGCATACGGCATGAGCAAAGCGACAAAAAAGAGCATCTTGTTTGCGCTGGGCGTGTTGGTGCTCATTGCGTTTGCCATGTGGCTCCGATATGCAAGCCGACATATTTTCCACTCTCCGGTTCTCAACCACCTGCGAAGCGGAATCTATGTGTTTTTGTTCAGCGCGTGGTGCTACTCCCTGCGGATCCGCATCGTGCAGACACAGGTGCGGCGCTATCTGGTGGCGATCTCGGTGCTGATGGTGCTTTGGATTCTTCTGCGCTCAATCAAATTTTCCATTGAAAACACGGATGCAGAGCGCTGGCTGTGGTATTTCTACTATTTTCCGATGCTGTTCATCCCCATGCTGTCGGCCTTTGTTTCCCAGTCGCTGGGCAAGGGAGAAGATTTTCGGCTGCCGCGATGGACAAAGCTTCTGTATCTTCCGACGCTGCTTCTGCTTCTGCTCGTTCTGACCAACGATCTGCACCAGCAGGTGTTTTCCTTCCCGTCCGGCGTTTTATCGGATCGGGAGTATCGGTATGAGAGCGGTTATTTCTTTGTGCTGGCTTGGGAGGCCCTGTGCGCGGGATTTGCGTTTCTTTCGATGGTAAAAAACTGCCGCATCCCGCGCAGCAGGAGAATTCGCTGGCTGCCGCTGGTTCCGCTTGCGCTTTCGCTGGCCTATGCTTATGCGTATGTCAAAAAGGTCCATTGGGTCTGGGTGCTTGCGGGCGATATGACGGTGTCGCAGTGCCTGATCTTTGCGAGCATCCTGGAATGCTGCATTCAATGCGGGCTGATTCAGTCCAACCTCGGATACGACGAACTTTTTGAGGCAACAAGCCTGCCTGTCCAGATTACAGATTCTGCATTTTGCCCCCAATATGTGTCTGTTGCCATGCAGGGAGCTTTGCCGCAAAGCGAGCTGCGGCAGATGCAGCAGGATACCGCCCATCTGGGCGACGATACGCTTTTGAAGCGGCACAAGCTGCGCCGCGGCTGGGTGTTCTGGAAGGAGGACATTTCCGCGCTGAATCAGATCCGAAAGGAGCTGGAGCTGACAAGGGATGAGCTGCGTGATACCGGCGACGTTCTGGCAGCAGAGAATGCACAGCGCGCAAGATGGCTGAAGCTGACGGAAGAAAACCGCTTGTATGACATGATGGAGGCGCAGACCGCCCGGCAGATCGCGATGCTGCGGGATCTGCTGGCTGAATTGCAAAAGACGGAAGATTCCGGCAGAGCCAGACACCTGCTCGGGCAGGTCATCATCATCGGAACCTACATCAAGCGTAGAAGCAACCTGATTTTTGTCGGCGTGCAGCGCGGTGCGATCAGCGCGCAGGAGCTTCGGTTGTGTCTCAATGAATCTTCCGAGAATATCATTGTCTATGGCGCCGACTGTAAGGCGATCGTCAAGGGGGAAGGCCAGCTTACCGTCGAGCAGGCAACGCAGGTCTACGACCTGTTTGAGGCGGTCGTAGAGACGGAACTGGAATCGCTGCGTGCGTTGCTGATCTCTATAGAGGTTGGTAAGTGGGTAGAGGTCGCTCTCTGTGTTTCAGCGGCGGAGCCGCTCTGCGGGCTGCGTGCGCAGTTTCCAGATCTGGAATGGGAGCAGGATGAGGACGGACTGCAATATGTGACGCGGAAGCTGGAAAGATCGAGAGGGTAAAGGCGTATGGACAGGATTAAGGAAAGCTTCGACAGTCTGCCCATCGCGGCCTGCTTCTTCGATAAAAACGGCGTGGTGCGGCTTATCAACCGCCGGATGCTTGCCATTGCAAACTGGCTGCGAAAAGGCGGCATACAGTCGCTTGAAGAGATGCAGAGCGCCCTGCACTCGCCGCCCGCAAACGTGCGCTGTTTGGATCGGCACCTTCGGATCTACCGATTTCCGGACGGGAAGGCGCTGCGCTTTGCGCAGGAGCAGATCACAACAAAAGCGGGCGTCCGCTATACGCAGATCACTGCCGCAGACGTTACGGAGCTGATCCGGAAGCAGAACCAGCTGAAAGCGGAAAACGCGAAGCTGGCGGAGGCGAATGAGCGGCTTCGGCGGCTGTTCGTGCAGATGCCGGAGATCATTCGGGAAGAAGAAACGCTGGCAATGAAGCTGCGTGTGCATGATGACATTGGACACAGCATCCTCGCGGCGCGCCGTGTGCTGCTCCAGAACACGGACCAGAAGGAAATTCGTGCAAACGCGGCGCTGTGGGAACAGTCAATTTCAGTGCTTTATCGCTCCAGCCAGATAACGGCGCAATCCGAACCGCTGGAGGCGGCGAAAAAGCGAGCGGAAGAATTGGGCGTTAGCGTTCTGCTGACAGGGAATGAGCCGCAAAGGCAGTGGATGCGCACACTGAGCGCATTGGCGATCTGCGAATGTGCGGCGAACTGTGTCCGTCACGCAGATGGCACAGAATTGTATGTGCGCTTTTGGCAGAAGCCGGACTGCATGGAGGTCGCCCTGACCAACAACGGCGCAGTGCCGAAGGAAAAGATCACAGAGGGCGGAGGCCTTTCCATGCTGCGTCAACGTATAGAAGAAGCAGGCGGCAAAATGGAGGTTTGGAGCATCCCTCGCTTTAAGCTGATGCTCAGTCTGCCGGAACAGGAGGAAGCAGCACATGAGAGTGATGATCGTTGAAGACCAGACTATGATCCGCAGTCTGCTGGAAAGCTATTTCCGTGCCGAGGACGGATACCGGATCACGGCGTCCATCCCCGGTGCAAAGCAGGCGGTTGAGGTGTGCCGGACAAGCTCCGTCGATCTGATTTTGATGGATGTGCAAACGGAGAACCGCGAGAACGGACTGACTGCCGTTCGTCAGATCAAAGCCATACAGCCGAAGAGCAAAATCATTGTCGTGACCTCGCTAATCGACTGCGCCGTTCTGGACGAGGCAAAGAGGGCCGGGGCCGACAGCCTGTGGTATAAGGACTCTACGCAGAAACGTTTGATGGATGTCGTCCGGCAAACGATGGCCGGGGAACATATCTTCCCGGACGCGCCTCCGACGGTTGAGATCGGCATGGCAAAAAGCACGGAATTTACAAAGACGGAATTGAAAGTTCTGCGGCATCTGCTGCGAGGCCTGTCTTACACGCGCATCGCGGCAGAGATGGGCTGCGAGATGTCAACGGTCAAATTCCATGTGGCGAACATGCTGCAAAAAACCGGACTGGAAAACAAGCTTCAGCTTGCACTGGCAGTCAGCGACGCCAAGCTGATTGCCGATCTGGTGGAAGAATGATGGGATTTGATTTTCTGCTTGTGCAGCCACAGGCATTTATTGAAAAGAAGAAGCCGCGTCTGAGCCGTTACACTTGGCAAGCAATGCCTGCGTTTATACAAACTTGACGAACAGGGAAATTTCCGATTTAAGCTATCCGAGTTAAGAGCGTTACCCTTGATTGACGATTTTGCATTGCCGCTTTGCGAGAGAAGCGGCGACGTAGCGAACAGGAACATTGTGGTTATTTTATCGGGTCAACATACGGGTATATCCGCAGATACAACGTCCCTGCTTTCTCGGAAGCAGGGATAGAATCGATTCGATTCAGAAGCATAAAAGCGTCGCGTGGCAGGACGGAAAGCTGGTCATCAGCACGCCAAAAACGCCAAATTCCATCCGAACAGTGTTGCTCCCAACAGATACAGTAAAGCTTCTTGTAGAGGAGCATGAAAAACACCCGGCGAATCCGTATTTGTTCCCATCTCCGCGTACTGGGGAGACGTGGGATCCGGACGGATTCCGCAGGCTACATGATCGGATCATCAAGGAAATTGGAGCGGAGCATGTGCGTTTCCATGACATGCGCCACACGTTTGCGACGTTATCGCTAAAAAGCGGCGTCGATGTGCGAACCTTGTCTGAAACGCTGGGACATTTCAGTGCGGGATTTACGCTCAGCACCTACGTCCACTCGACACCGGGCATGAAACAGAGCGCAGCAGACGCGATCGGAAACACCATCCGAAACGCGATCTGAAGCGTGAAACCGAAGCGGCGGCTGCAAGTTGCAGCCGCCGTTAAAATATTCGAAAAACGATTGGAGAATGGTATATTCGTGCTGTTTTGTCAAATAAATCTCGATAAATCCACCGCGTTTTCGCGCCCGTTTGGGTCAAATCTGGGTCAGGCCGCATGACTAAAGAAATGCATTCGTTTTTCGAGAAAAGAAAGTGGAACGATAAGCGGGATACTCCGACGGCTGCGCCGCCTCCGTGCCGATTGCATTTTCTTATGTTTTCTGCATTGTATGCAGAAAAAGCGGCGCTTTTGCGCCGCAAAAATGCATTCGGTCGAACCACAGCGTTTCTCGCGCCACGTATGCCCAGCCAAAACAAAAAAGCCATTCCTTACGGAATGACTTTTTGTTTTGGTGGAGATAAGCGGGATCGAACCGCTGACCTCATGACTGCCAGCTGCGATCGGTTCGTGATATTAAGTGTTTTTACGTCTAATCCGTCCGTTCAGCCAGTGAAAAGTGCGGGATTTTGCAGCGCTTTGCGCATTGCGTCCACTCGCTTTCGCGCACACCTGGGTCAGAATCTGGGTCAGGGCAGTTGGGTGAGTTGGTAGAAGTTCTGCCGGACTGGACATGGATTGTAGCTTGAAAGTTGAGCCGATCTCTATCTTCTGCCGCTTTATTTATGATATACAATCAAATCTCTATCGGATTAGCATATCAAAGTTACTACAAAGCTCATAGACACAGCCGTCTCTTGTGTTGCAAACCAGAGCGTTCCGCCAGATCGCACAATCTTCCAATTCTTTTGTCGCAAAAACAGAATGTGAAAGGTCAATCCGGCAAACTGTTTTTCGCGCATCAAGATCAAAAATTAAGATTCCATTCGGATTCTCGGCAGTTCCAAAGCCAAACGCCTGAATCAGATATTTACCATACAGCGTACCGCCTTGAGTTACGCTAAAATCATATGGAAAAGCCATTTGATCCAGAATGTTACTCGGTCCATAAATCACTGCATTTGCGGAATATACGTCGGGCAATGAAAAAACTGTAACTAGATATGCATTTTTACAGTCATATTCCTGCAAAGTTGTCCGGTATCGTGCTGAAAATAAGTACAACAACCGTTTGCTGGTGTTCGGAAAGAAAGCTGGAAGTCCCCAGCACGGTGGTTCATATGAAGGATAATACAGATACCGCCCATCCTCTGCTTTAGGCTCATTATTATCACAGTAGGATATAGTCTGCAAAAGTTCTGATGATAAGGCCTCATTTTTGATGCAGATTTGTTCAACTGCACATCTTCCATAATAGCCATCTTCATCAGCACCGGGGCCATTCCCAATTGAAACATACATAAGTGGAAGTGCTCCAGAAGGTTGATATGGTGTGAGTCGAGAGCAAAAAACAGCTTGGTTTGCATGGTTTGTGTACGGCCCGGCTCCATCTCCAGTATAAGATGCAAGATGGAAGCTTGAAACTTTCTGCTTTGTGTTCAAGTGCAGCACATCACAACTTCCACCATGGTGCAGCAAGAAAGCAAGGCTTCCGTACACATCCATCCCCTGCTGGGATATAGCTGCCTCAGGGAGTGCGGCAATACGTTTTCCTGCAAAGGCGAAGCGCTTTTCGGTTTGTTTCATATGATTCCTCCTGCTGTGCCGTTTTACACACTCGGGTGTAAATAATGCAGTAAATTTACTATCCAACTGGGGCCGCCAACTGATAGATATAACCACCCTGTGTATTGACAAGCAATGAATTTCCGTAGACAACACAGCTTTCAATCTCATCAAAGGCAAACATACTATCACAGAGGATTAATTCATGACAAATACGCTTCTCTTGCAGATCGAATATCAGAATTTTATTGGGGTTTAATTCCCTGATTTGCCCAAATCCAAACGTATAGATTATTTTATCGTCAAAAACCGTCCCACCCTGTGTTGCAAATGCTGCAAAATCAGTTGTGAACTGATCAATAATATCCGTCGGGGTTAATACGACTTGCTCTCCTGCAGATAATGATGGAAGATTGAATTTAGTAATTATATAATAATTGTCATTAACCGATTCATAGCCAGGATAATTTACTGTATCGCCAACTGAACCGTACGTTGTTCTGTACTTTGCGGAGAGCATATACACGGCATTTTCCTTGGTGTTAACTAGCCACATTGGGGCGCCAAATCCAGCAGCAGGCAGATAGGCTGTTCCATGCTCGTCGTTATAGTTTGCAATATTCTTTCCGCCATCGTATGTATCGGAATAGATAATAGTCTGCAAAAGCCTGGACGAAAAACTCACAACGCCGTTCGATTCTGTTTTGGTTATAGATTCAACAGCTAAGCGATTATAATACCCAATATTATCTGCACCAGAACTATTTCCTGTTCTGACATACAGTAGCGGGAGTTCATTTATGGCCCCTGTTTGTGGATCGGTATAATGGTTCTCACCAAACATAACCGTATTACAATGATTCTGATATGCACTTGATGGTGTCCCCTCATTATAGGAGCCGAGTTTAAATGATGCAATCGGTTTTGAGCATTTTGACGTCAGATCATAAACTTTACAAAACCCTCCATCATGGAACACGTAAAGCTGATTATCCCATAGCGCCATGCCCTGTTCCTTGTCCACATCCGTGCCGTCATCCATTTTTGGATTTTCTAACGCCATAAATAGTGTTTCATCATAGTCTACATGAGATTTAGAAATGTTTGTAACAATTTCTGCATTTCCGGTTCCCTGATGGCGTGGAGGTTCAGAATTGAAAAAATTACTAAAATAGGCTGTACTTCCTGCTTCAATACTAAATGCACTTTTGGGCGCGCAATATGCAGTAAAGAACGTTACACTACTGCTATCAACAAGGGAAACATCGTCCCATGCGGACAAGTCCGAGCGAAGCACTGGGTTCTGTACATTACTAAAAACCAGTTGCTTTTTTCCGGAAATCATTTTCTTAGATTGTAGATTAATTTCACCAATGTGCGCAGCACCATTTCCACTAAACACAACTGCAACTGCTCCGCTTACAGGACTATACATATTTCGGGCATCATACAGTGCGGTGATTTCACCACCACTGATTACAATTTGTGAAGTACTCATTGGAGCAGGTTTGCTTGCAGTGCCATATCCGTTCACATATGCTGCTTTTGCCACCGCACCGCCTGTAATATTGACGATACTGGAGGTTACCGTTGTATTAGTACCACCGCACTGGATGTATTGCGCCACTGCACTTCCGCCAAAATTTAAAAAGCTCTTTTTAACATTTTTACGGCTATTCCCACCCTGCACATAATTCCAGTCGCCGCTTAATACAGAGAGATGCGCTTCAGTAGTAGCAGAGTTGTACAATCCTGTCCGAATTGTAATTTGATTTTTGCTTCCAGTAGCTGAGGTCTCCACACCAGTGGCAATTGAAAGGGAGAGCCCCGACCATATCTCGGCAGATGTACCGGAGCCAGATGCGCGATTAAAGCAAATTCCAATATCTTCAATAGTTGTTTCTGATAGGAAACTTAGAATAATTTTCGCCGAATTGTCTTCTTTGCCAAGCAGAAGCTTCGAATTGTAACACCTTCCGTTATATTTTCCCGTAATCGTAAGCGGGCGAAGTTGCTCCGGAACAGCGTAATGAATCGTCGATGCCGTAGTAGCACCATCAATAATCGGCGTATCGCTACACACAACAACTGTGCCACCCTTTCCATTTAGCGACGCCAAGGCACGTGCCCATGTCGCAGCTGGGTAACTTGGTGTTCTTGCAGATGAAACATCAGAGCCGTTAACTGGGTCAACAAATGCTATGCCGCTTTGTAAGTTTACATTTGAAACGCTGGAAAGACTCTCGGGCATTGTGATATCCTCGGTAAGAATCAATTCGCTATTTGCATCAATGTAGAGCTCTGCAGACGGCATAGAAAATTCTTGGTTCAGGTAGATATTGCCCGAGTTATTCGCTTTAAAGTAATCCCACTGTGAAAGTGTTGCATCAATGTAAGCTGGGGCAGAACTTTCCGATATACCATCAATAATCAACGTTCTCGTACCCCTATGTGCTGAATTTAATCGAATGCACTCAATGTTCTTTGTCGCTGAATTTCTAAGGCACAGGGTCAATGCACCAGTTATATTGCCAGTGCTGTTTGCGCGGCAATCTAAAATGTTGCGTATAACACCATCGGTCACTGCAATATTGACATTTGACACATCTGCACTATACCCATCCACGTAGAGGTTTTCGATTTCTCCACCATTTATCTGCAAAGAAACTGTTGATACATCTTTCGCAATTCCTCCGCACTGTAGGAAGCTATAAATCCTAGTTGATCCGAAAATTTCAACTTCCGCAGTGGTCATCGTGTTAATGCCGTTTCCAGCGATAAGATACTGATATGTACCGGAATGTACCACAAGCGTAGAATTCTGTACCATCTGTTCCGTATTTCCTCCACGAATCGCAATAGATGGATATAAAAGATCAATGTTTCCATTCTCATCTGTCTGCGAAGTTACGACATCTGCACCTATCGTTAACGACGGTCCTGAATAAATAGTGAGCAGTTTTTTTCCAGCGCTAGATTTTAAATTATAATTGATATGCAAGCCATTGATTTCTGCTTCACTTGAAAAAACCAGATTTTTATTCGCCTGATTTTGAGCAGAACCAAAACTCAGTGTGCTGCTATAGTTTTTTCCATTATAGATGCTTGTAAAAATCACCTTGCTTTTTTGGGCGGGAATCGTGATTCCTGTATTTTCTAGCACATCGCCTGAAAATACAATTGTACCACCTGCACCGTTCAGAAGCTCGGTGGCCTTTTGCAGGTGTCGTACAGCCTGCTTAGGGGATAAGCCGCTGTTTGCGTCATCACCGGTACCGGAGATAAAAATCACTTTTGCATTATTTTCTACTATGTTATTTGCAGCAGTAATCACGCAAGCAAAGGAAACCATAATTGCTGACAAGCAAACGATCCATGTGGCAAGTCTGAGCCTGTTTCTCATTTTATTATCCTTTCATTCCAGACGTTGCAATACCTTCTACGAAATACTTCTGGCAGAATACAAAGAGAATGATTAGAGGCACAATTGCAATGGAAGCTGCAGCCATTGTCAGCTCATATTGTTGTGTATCAGACATCAGATACCAACGAATTGCCTGTGCGATAGTGTAGACCTTTTTGTTGGTCAGGAAAATCAATGGGGAAAGATATTCGTTCCAAAGCGCAATAAACGAGAGGACAATACAGGAAACCATAACAGGCTTTGTAAGCGGGAGCATAATCTGTGCAAAGATGCGCAAATGCCCGGCACCATCAATCTTGGCAGCCTCGATCAGATCATTAGGCAGTCCCATGTAGAATTGCCGTAGCAGGAAAATGGAAGTTGCACCAAACCATGACGGCAAAATTATTGACCAGAGTGTATTGTAAATCCCCATTTTATAAAACAGCATAAAGCGGGGAATGATGGTGACCTGCGATGGGATCATGATCGACGCAAGAAACAGAGTAAAGACAAACTTTTTGCCTTTGAAATCAATCTTTGCGAATGCATATGCGGCCATAGATGACACAATTAATTGGCCAGCCGTTCCAATGACGACGATCAGGATAGAGTTCCAATAACACTTTGCCATGGAAAGCTGAGGGTTCGTCCAAACCTCAGCATAGTTTGACCAGTGCCACTTACTAGGCAGCCAGTTCGTTGTGCCGAAAACTTCATTTGTTGATTTAAAGGATGTAAGGATCATCCAGACCAATGGCAAGACAAACAGGCAGGCAAATAGACCCACAATTAGCGTTGTAATCTGTCTGGAACGAACCTTTTTTGCGCGTGTTTCAGCCATAATTGTGTTCTCCTCTTTTAATAATGAACCCACTTCTTCTGCCCCCAGAAATTGATTGCAGTTACAAGAATGATAATGGCAAAGAGTACCAGCGCCTCCGCACTGGCATAGCCAAATTTATAATTTGTGAATGCATTTTCATATACTTCCACAACAATGGAGGTATTGGAATACGCAGTGTCGCCGTAATTCATGACGTTTATTGCTGTGAAAATCTTGAAACATGTTATAAACTGCACAATTACGAGATAGAAGGTTGTCGGCGAAATCATTGGAAAGGTAATATTCCAGAATTTTTTAAAGCTACTGGCACCATCTAGGTCTGCTGCTTCATACAGAGACTTTGGCACATTCTGCAGTGCAGCCATATACACGATTAACTCAAAGCCTATATGCGACCAGATGACAAATATAATGATAGGAATTTTATTCAAAGAGAAATCAGAGAACCACGACAAACCATGACTCATACGAAAAATCTCTGTCAGGATCATATTGATAGCGCCGTTTTCTCGGAACATTGCTTTAAACACGGCCGCCAACGCAACGGCACTGGAAATATAAGGGATAAAAAAGCACAGACGCAGAATTTTCTTGCCGTAAACACGGTCGCTGTTTAGGACATACGCCAGCACCAGTGCAATAGCAATTGAAATTGGCACAGTTGTGATCGCGTAAATAAACGTGTTTTTTACACCCCAAACAAATCGCTTGTCTTGAAGCAGATTCGCAAAGTTGCTCAGTCCAACCCACTTAATATTTTTGATGCCGGACAGAAAATTCCACTCTGTAAAGGACAACAATATAGAGGCAATCAGCGGGAATGCAATGAGGACCGTGAACACAATCAAGGCCGGCGCAACAAACGCATATCCTGTCAAGGTTTCCTTCATTTCTTTCGTTCTTTTCATCATCCAACCCTCTTACAGTTTTATTTTGGATATTTTGATATAGGAGGAACCGCCTGGCGGTTCCTCCTTGCGCCGGCTGCGGAAACAGTGCTTATTTTGCTGCTTTAATGGCTGCGTTTGCCTGTGTAGCAGCCTCATCCAGCGCTTCGTCAATTGTCATCTGACCATTATACGCATACATAACATACTCGTCCCAGATTGCGCTTACTTCCGTATAGGCTGTGGTATCGGTGTCAATCGCGGACGGATTTTCTGTAGCACCGACAACGCGCTTATACGCTTCCACATCGATGATCTTAGCTGCATTTTCCTCAGAGCCAAATGTCAGTGCAACCAGATCATCGGCCTGCGTACCGCGCCATGTGGACTGATGACCAGCCAGTGCTAGATACTTGGAACCATAGGTTGAATACCATTTCAAGAATGCCCATGCCGCGGCTTCGTCCTGGCAACCATTCGTAATACCAGCAAACGAGAAATAGTTAACACCAGACATATAATTTGTCTGACCGGCTTCAACCGTCGGATAGGGGGCAAAGGTGGTAATAAAGTCAAGCGGATATTTTTCTGTATCGCGGATGAAGCGGGGGATGTTGTTGATGACGGTTGAAGCAACGGTGCCATCCATATATGTAAACCACGCCTTATTATTATCTGCTCGATAGGTGACCAGCGGGAACCAGATGCCGTCCTCGTTTTCCGCCTTGATATTACGTGCAACCGTTTCTTTTACCAGGTTACTATTAAAACTGGACGTTCCATCTTCGTTATAAAAACGATTTTTCCCATTTACCTGATAGACTACGTTTAAAATATCACCGATAACCTGGAAATTGGATCCGCCGTAGCGAGTAGTCTTGCCAGAAGCATCTTTCTGCGTCATGGCTTCACTAGCTGCGAGATATTCGTCCCATGTCCATGCAGTCGGAATTTCGCCAAGTCCGGCTTCGTCCCATGCGGACTTGTTGATCGCAACATAATAAGAGATGCCACCGCACGGCAGGCTGTAGACCTTATTATCGTATTTATAGTTGTCGGTACCCCAGTTCGCAACAAGGTCAATTCCATCAGCCGACAGTTTGTCTGTCAGATCCATATACATGCCATTCTGCCAACGAGTATATGCTTGCGAAATTTCAAATGAGGCAAGAACATCAACTTCACCAGCCATAATGGAAGTATTGACGGCCATGTTACCCTCGGCATTGTTGTTATAGGTATTCAGTTCAACCGTGATATTTGGATATACTTCGTTGAACGCAGCAATCATTGCATCCATGCCCTGCTCACCCTTGAATGGAATCCAGAAGCGAACTGCACCTGCCATATTTGTATCTGGCTCCAGAATCCACGATGTCAGGTCTGCTTCATCATTTGATACCGGCGCGTCGCCCGCTTCGGCATTGGGTGTCTGGGTATCCTCTGCATTTGGTACAGGTTGATCTGCATCGGTCTGTGCTGTATCCGGCTTTGCGGTCTGGTCACTTTTTGCGGCGCAAGCAGCCATGCTCATCACAATCAGGCACGCCAACAGCGCTGCCAACACTTTTTTCATCATTTTCATAGTAAAACCTCCATTTGTTTTTGTGTTTTCTAAGGGAATAAGCACTCTACGCTGCACTATCGCCTCCCTCTTTTTAGATAAGAAATTATCAGCACTGCCCGCTTAATCCGGGAGAAATGCCCCCTGTTGACGCAATGTTTCACGAACTTGTGCGGGCTGAATGTTGCGGGGATTCATGCATTGCTGGGCAGAAAGCGACGCCGCAATTCCGGCAGCCTGTCCCATACACATACATGGCGGCATCACGCGGACGGCACCTGCCGCATCTGACGTTGCAGAGAAGCATCTTCCGGCAAGAAGGAGACCATCAATTCTCTGCGGCACCAGACAGCCGTATGGGATGCCATACCAATCGCCGTTTTGAATGACCACATATTCGTTACTTTTCGGACCGAAACGGCCATGAATATCCGCAGAATTAGAGCAAACGAGCACACTGTCATGCGGCGTTCGTCCCTCAATGATATCTTCCAGTGTCAACGTTTTCTCTCCATGAATATGTCGAGACTCCCGGATGCCAAGCGTTGAGCCAGAACAAAGCAGGCGTGCATCCTCACAGCCAGGAACATACTTTTTAAGAAAGCGGAAAATTTCATCTACTTGTCGGCGTCCCTCAATCTCACCTTCAGTAAGGCTTCGGCTGTCAGTGGAATCAATGCCCATGATTCGGCTGGTGTTGATATTCCATTCATCCGGCTTGACACCTTGGAAGATGCCGATAGACACACGATCCAGTGTCCAGTCCCCCCTGGCTCTCGCCTCTGCCACGCGCCAATGCAGCGAACGATAGTTGACGCCATCTTTGCGATAGAAGTCATTTTTATGCGCTTCGATCTCATGATAGAGTTTCTCGGCATTTACGTTGCCAATTCGGAAAAACATTGTCGCTGGCTGTGTAATGTGGAGTCCTTCGTTTCCGTTTTCAAAGGGCACGCCAGCGCGTGCAGCAACGTCACCATCCCCAGTACAGTCAATGGTAACGGCAGCATTGATTTTCTCCACACCGGATTTAGAGGAGAAGATGCCTCCACAGAGACGGGAACCATCCATAATGGGCTCCAGAAACGTTGTGTGGTACAGCATGCTAACGCCAGCCTCCGTCAGCATTTCATCATAGACTCGCTTCAGAGCCTCTGGCTCAAATGGTGTTACGTGGTCATGCCCAACTACAATCCATGAGGTATAGCCGGTTCCAGCTCTGATTTCAGATGGGTGCAGTGCACCTCCGCAGGCGACAAGTCGGTCAACAACTTCTGAAAATATCCCTTTTAGAATCATCTGCATACCGGACTTATCATAACACGTCATAAAAGGACCAACGAGCGCCTGCGTCGCCATGCCGCCGCAGGTGCCTGCCTGCTCCACAAGTGTGACTTGACTGCCTTGGCGTGCTGCAGCGACCGCCGCGCATACACCACTCGGCCCACCGCCAACGACCAGAACCTGTGTCGCCGAACTGTGTGTAATCCATGGTATGGATTCTACTTGCTTGATATCCATAGAGGCCTCCCACTGCTTCATTCTTTTTTACTCTTTTTTTGCAATATTTAAAATTTGGAGCGATCTAAAATTCAGGATGAATAAAAACGCACTCGGCGTGAGGCGTCTTATTCGTTGTATATTAATAATTTCTTCTGAGCGCAACGCTTTCACGAAGAACCATATTGGAGGGTATGACGATTTTTTCAATTTCCTTTTTCGGGTTCCGAATCCGCTCCAGCAGACACGTCGCCGCGCGGCGTCCGATTTCTTCCTTGTGAATGTCAACGGTCGTCAACGGTGGAATTGCGTAACCAGACAGAGAAGAATCCTCGTACGCAACAATAGACATTGCATCCGGCAAACGTATATGTTGTTCGTACAAATACCGCATTGCACCCAATGCAAGGTTTGCGTTTGCCGCAATCATTGCATCCGGTCGATTTCCGGCTTCCCAGAATGCCTTGAACGCTTGATATCCGCCTAAACCATTATTTTGTGTGCAGCTCAGCATCCAATCCCAATTGAATTGAAGTAGTCCGTTTTGTTCCAACTGCCTAACAGCTTCGCAACGAACCTCGTAGGAGCGGAACGTCTGTGGGCTGTTCAGCAGGCACAACTTTCTGTGTCCAGTCTGCAGCAAATATTCAACACCCATTTTTACGCCGGCTCCCGGATCCGAAAAAACGGAATCAAATCCATCAACATTGCTGTTGACACCAACCGCAACGATTGGAATTCCACAGGTTTTCAACTGTTCAAATAGCTCCGGGCTGTAGGGCGAGCCCACAATGAATGCACCATCTACGCGGCGGTTTCGAATAGATTTTGGCAGCTCATGTGGATTTGCAATCGAACAAAAATGCTCTGTGATAATTCCATAATCTGTGTCCAGCAGGCCGTCCATAATGCCGAGACTGATGTTGTAGGAACACATACCAGTATGCTGGTCAAAGCCATATCCATCCTGCGGATTTTCCTCCGCCATGATAATGACACCGAGACTGTTTGTCGTTTTACGGCTTAAGCCGCGCGCGTTATTATCCGGGACGTATCCAAGCTCTCGGATAATACGCAATACATGCTCACGTGTTTCTTGCTTTACAAGCGGACTGTTATTCAAAACCAGAGATACAGTGCTTCGGGAGACGCCTGCGGCGCGTGCAACGTCGATGATGGTCATGCCGCATACCTCCTTGCACTACTAAGATGAATTTATTCTAATTTGGATCGGTCTAAAAATCAATCCTAATTTTGTAACAGATTTGCGCTGCCTAATTTAGTACTTTTGCACAAGGTCAATACAACTCTATTTGCTTGTCAGCACAGGCTTTGCGAAATTCTTTCGGAACCTGTTCATCTGTGACGACAACATCAATTTGGTCAAGCGCTGCAAAGCTGAATGTGCTGGAAAGACCAATTTTCTGTGAATCCATCAGCATAATTACGCGATCTGTACACTGCAGAACTGCTCGCTTCAGCTCCGCTGCGTCTGCATCGCCACAGGCAAAGCCGGCGTTTTCGTTATAGCTCGTCGTACTGAGAATCGCCAGATCAAAATGCAGCTGCGATAACTCCTTCAGCGTCTGTGGACCGCCAACACACATACTGTTTCTATTCATTTTTCCACCGAACAGATGGACTTCTAGCTTTGACAACTGTGCAAGTTCTGGTAAATAATCCACCCCGGATGCAAAAATCAGCATCTGCATATCTGGCATACAACGGACGAGTTCCGTGACTGTAGAACCAGAGTCTAGGAAAACAGAACGATTTTCCGCCAAAAAAACAACTGCTTTTTTTGCGATGGCTTGTTTTTGTGGTAAATTCCGCATCCGCCGCCGAGAAAGAAGATCATCGCTTCCGATGACTGAATAGACAGACTTTGCACCGCCGTAAACGCGCAAGATTTGGTGCGTCTCGTCCAAATATTTCAGATCTGTCCGCAGCGTCATTTCCGATACATCCGAAAAGCGTTCTTTTAACTGTGCAAAGCTTACGTTGCCCATAGTATTAACCAGTTCAACGATCCGTCTGCGCCGTTCTTCCATTTTATACACCGTCCTTTTAGATTAGTATATATAGCTTTTGTCTCAAAGTCAATTTTTGATTTTAACTGTTGACTTAACAATCTCAGTATGCTATTTTGTTGATACAAAAGTATTAACTTTTGAAATAACAACGCTTGGAGGATTTCTTATGCAACGTGCGATTATGATTGGCGCAGGCAACATTGGTCGCGGATTTATTGGCGCATTGCTTGCAAAAAGCGGATATCAGGTCCTGTTTGCGGATGTGAATCAGTCGATTATTGATGCAATCAATGAAAAAAAGCAATATACTGTACATATCAAGGACACAATCTGCCGCGATTTTTCTATCCAAAATGTCCGAGGAATTAGTTCAGCAGGAGAAGCACTGTCGCAAGCAGTTTGCGATTGCGATTTGATTACGACAGCTGTTGGTGTCAATGTCCTGCCAATTGTTGCAAAACCGCTTGCAGAGGGCTTACGTCGCAGAATGCGGGCTGGAAATAAGCAGCCGCTGAACCTGATTGCCTGTGAAAATGCAATCAGAGCAACCTCTCAGCTGAAAAAAGCAATCTTTTCGTTTTTGAATTCAGAAGAACAAGCGTTCGCCACGCGGTTCATTGGATTTGCGGACTGTGCAGTTGACCGGATTGTTCCGCGTGCCCTTTTCAACGATGTACTGGACGTTGCAGCGGAGGAATATTACGAATGGGACATCGAATCAACGAATTGGAAAGGTAAGCGTCCTCAAATTTCTGATGCAAACTTCGTGAAAGATCTTTCACCATATATCGAGCGTAAGCTCTTTACACTGAATAGTGGGCATGCAATTTGTGCCTATCTTGGTTTTTTGCACGGGCATGAAACAGTTTTACAGAGTATTTCTGATAGAGCAATCAGCGATATCGTCTATCAGGCTATGCAGGAAAGCGGAAACGGTCTGATCCAAAAATTTGCATTGGATGAAACAAAGCATCACGCATATATTGACCGCATTGTTGCACGTTTTCAGAACCCCTACTTAGAGGATAGCGTACTGCGAGTCGGTCGTGACCCAATTCGAAAGCTTTCTGCAGATGAGCGGTTGATAAAACCGCTTATGACTGCAGTTTCCTACGGCTGTGGTGTGGATCATCTTTTGTTTGGAGCTGCAGCAGCTTTACATTTTGTGAATTCAGAAGATTTACAGAGTGTAAGACTCCAACAAATGCTGCAGTCGAAAGGAGTAATGCACACACTCTGCGAATACTCTGGATTAACACTAGAGAACCCGCTGACACAGCGAATCACAGATATCTATCGTGCCTTGAATATTTAGATTGTCTGCTACAAGTGCAGTATTTTTTTGCAGCATATTTGGAGCGATCCAATTTTGCTGCAGCGTATTTTAAAGCAAATCTCATCACGAGATGCATTTCAGTCCGTAAAGTAATCTGATCTTGCCGCAGCGGTGAATCCTACCGAGCCGGTAATGACTACGCCATTCGTAGTCGCCGCTGCAATGAACGATCAGAAGGTTTCCGTCTGTATCCTTGCCGCCGACAATGCCGACGTGTACGTCTGCCGAGTAAAATACGAGCTCGTCCGGCTGCACGTCACTCCATGAGATATTCGCGCAGTAGCCGTGCTGTGAGACTGTGCCTCCGCCGCGTCCGGGCAGATATGCACCGCTCGTGATGTTATAAAACGTCCAGTCCACAAAGCCAGAGCGGTCCAATCCGAACGGAAGCGCTTTGTCGGTCGAAGCACTGCCCGGTGCAGTAACCGCCGTCGGGGTTCCCTAGCGGCTGTCCCAGCCGAGTGTTAAACTCTTAATAGCGATAGGTAATCCACCGCTTCACACCGTGCTTGCGACTTTCGCCGCACACGGCGCACCATCAGTGCAGATTATTTGTTGCGTGTATGTGAAGTAACCAGTTTATTCCTAAAACCTTGGATTTTCTTTTGCGTTTCGCTGTCGAACTCACTAATAGCGACTTGATAAACGCCTAAATTGGATTTTCCAACGTTGGTTTATCCTACGTTGGAAAATCCAACGCAATAAAATAAAGATATAATTAAGTAAAGATATATAAATTACTGATAGAATCGAATCGATTCAGAAGCGGTATCAGCAAGTGAAAATTTTCTGCAAAGGGCCATTGACAAACGTTTGTTCAGACGTTATCATGTGAAACGTGGCAGGAAATCCTGCTAACAACAAAATAATCCGAAGCGCACCATGAAAAGTAATGAAGGAGCGCTGCGACCGAGAAATGGCCGCAGCGCTCCTTTTGGTGCTCTTTAGGAGAAATATGGGGGGGATCACAATCCCAAACAACTGAATAACCAGCGACGCGGACAACACCGCAGGTTGGGAAAAGCGCACGGTGCGCGCGAAGACCCGGAGGCAGCGAGCTTCCGGCGAGCGAGAAACGCACCGTGGGCAGCCCTGGCAGGCTGCATCATGCCGCCCAATCTGTTTGGACACACAACGTCTGACCTGCACGTAAGACAGACTGCCGTGGCTGGGGTTGAAAGCAGTCAAGACCCCTTCCACGAGCTGTGAGAGCTGCCAAGCTCTGTCCGCGCTGTTCCCCATCGCCGGGGTGCGAGCTGCAAATACGGCGAAAAAAGAAAACCATAGCGACTATAGTAGCGACTACAAAAGGTGAAAATCCGAATATCAAATTCTCATAGCGACTACGGAATCAAGATGCAGAAAATATAGGTTTCATGTGTCGCGCGGAACAAATAATTGAAATTTCTTTCTTGAGAGAATGCGGATTAGGCTGCGTTTTAGGCTTTTCTTGCCGCGCAAGAAAAGCGCAAGCATAGCATTTTGGTACCAAAATGCGGCTTGCAGGGGGAACCTTGACCCCAATGCCGCCTCCGGGCGGAAAGTTGACGGTTGAACTACGAATCGCTCATCGGCGCAGCTATTTGTTCCGCGGCGTGGGGCGCGTTGTGCCGACGTGTGCGGTTTTGCAGGCCGACCGCGCATCCCGTGCAGGTCTGCGCTACACAAACGCCGCGTCCGCCCTCCGTGCGGCGCAAAAAAACGAGGGCTGGCATCAAGCCAGCTCTCGCCTTACAAATCGAACGAAGGAGATGATCCATGACAGCGTCACGCAGCCCAGCATCACCAGAAATATTCCATCCGCCAGTGTCGCGTGCACACGATACCACGGCTGAAACGCTGTGAGCATCAACACCAGGTACACCAGCGGAATGGATAGTCTCAGTTTTATCGCAATACGAATCAGCAAAAGCAGCAAATGAAGCGTCATGGACAAACAGGCAGTTAACATCGGCAATCCTCCTCAAACGGTTTGTCGGATGTTAACTCTCCTAGCTGCTTTTTGCAAGTACATTTTTTGAAAATCAAATCAGGGAGGTCGTCATGAACCAAACTACAAAGCCAGCGGCCTGCCCTGATTCCGTCCGTACCGAGCGCATTCAGATTTTGCACGGACGAGCCATCCGTGTTGTCTCCGTTTTTCCGAAAAACGGAAGCCAGACAGCGGAAGAAAAACTCAGGGTTTTGGCCGCGTTGGAACTTCAGCGAAAAAAGCCGGCATAAGGGCTAGACTTCTCGCGCCGCTTGGAGTATTGTGTGCTCACAATGCTCTGAGCGGTTTGACTCAAAGGAGGAAAGACAAATGTCAAACCAGAAGAAAACCGCCCTCTACTGCCGGCTCAGTCAGGACGACGGCTTAGATGGCGATTCCAACAGCATCCAGAATCAAAAAAGCATCCTGCAAAAGTTTGCAGAAGATCATCATTTTCCAAATCCGTGCAGTTCAAAAATCCAAAGCGGAGCGCGGCGAGCGGCTTGGAACCCGCGCACCATATGGCTATGCCAAAGAACCGGAAACCAAAAAGCTGATCGTGGACGAGGAAGCCGCTGCCGTTGTCAAACGGATCTTTGCCCTGTGTGCTGCGGGCAATGGCCCCAGCCGGATCGCAACGATCCTGACCAAAGAAAAGGTGCTTTGTCCCAGCTATTACACCTACCAGAAATACGGCCTGACACATTCTGCATTGGACATCACGAAGCCGTACCACTGGTCAGACAGTGCCGTTGCAAACCTGTTGGAAAATGAGATCTATCTTGGCAACACTGTGAACTACCGGTTCAGCACTAGGTCCTATAAGGACAAGCGCAAGATGGAGCACCCAAGAGAAGAATGTCTCGTGTTTGAAAATACGCATCCTGCCATCATTCCCAAAGAGATTTGGGATATTGTGCAGCGGGTGCGGAAAAACAAGCGCCGCAGAACGAAGATGGATGAGCAAAACAAGTATTCCGGGCTTGTGATCTGCGCGGACTGCGGCAAGACGATGGCCCTCCACCGGGCACATACAATGTCCGCCGACTACAACCACTTCACCTGCCGTACTTACAAAAAGGATGGTGAAGCCTGCACCGCACATTACATCCGAGAGTGCATTCTCGATGAGATCGTGCTGGAGGATTTGCGCCGGGTGACGGCGGAAGCCAGAGAGCATCCGCAAGAATTTGCCGAATATCTGAACAGCAAACAGTCCGCAGAGCTCCAAAAAGAGATCCGCAGACTGGAAAAGGAGAAAGCCGCCATGCAGAAACGCAAAGCCGAACTGGATGCGATTTTCAAGAAGCTCTATGAGGACAGCGTGCTGGGGCGCATCACGGCAGAACAGTTCCAGCTGCTCTCTGCCAGTTACACGGAGGAGCAGGCAAAGCTGACAGAATCGCTCCCGCAGCGAGAATCGGAAATCCAGCGGCTGAAAGAGACGGTAAGCAATACGGCAGCGTTCCTCGACAAAGCGAAGCGGTACACGGACATTCAAGCGCTGACACCGGAGCTGCTGCGGCTCTTCATCCAGAAGATCGTGGTGCATGAAAAGGAAGTAAAATGGTCCAAACACGCACCACAGACGGTGGAAATTCACTACGCCGACATTGGGTGCATGGAGAACAGACAAACAGCAAAACCGGAACAACATAAAGAAATCCCGAAAGTGTCCTGAACTATTCCCAGTTATACGCCAATGGAAAACCCGGCTGGTGCCTGAAGCACCAGC
>ENA-OPNB01000609-OPNB01000609.1-human-gut-metagenome-genome-assembly--contig:-NODE-609-length-36303-cov-3.362613_pt1 | contig 36303 bp, 34 predicted proteins | sample MGYA00241528_ERZ501754 | MGnify/ENA primary metagenome ERZ501754 (study PRJEB25962, sample SAMEA2042646) | human gut metagenome | biome: human gut; feature: human-associated habitat; material: faeces... | reverse complement strand
GGCCGCGCTTGCCGTTTTGCAGCTCGCGCGCGAGCTGTTCGTCTGTCATTGTTTGATTTTTTTCCATCGTATCATCCTTTCTCAGTCCCGCGCCGCAAAAAGAGCGGTGTTTTTCAACAGAAGATCCAGCGTTTCCTCCATTGCGTGCAGCGACGCGCAATAGCTGCGGCGCAGGGCGTCAAGGTCGCGCAGGTCTACATTACTGGCAACGGCGGCAAAGCCGTAGTCTGTTTCCACCGCCAGCGAGAGCACCCGGCCCTCCCAGCGGAAGCCCAAAAGCTGTCCTTCGACGTGCTGGCTGAACTCGTTCATCAGCTCCATAAACTGCGGGGCAAGAAGGGAGAGGGCATCCTGCTCCGGCTCTGCTGTGACGCAGAAGCATCGGTCAAACAGCGCATCGCCCGTCGCTGCGCCGCGCGGACTGTCCTCCGTCCTTGCGTTGACGAGGACGGGGGAGGGGGCGGGCGTCTGCGTTTCGCAGCGCAGCACGAGGCCTTTGAAGACCATCTCGTGGCAGGTCTCATAGCCTTCGTGACCGCACCCTCGCTCATACACATGGTCCAGCCGCACATTGGCGGCGGAAAAATGCACGCCGCGATAATCGCCCTCATGGAAATTCTCAACCGTACATTCCTCCCACTGACCGTCCAGCAGGTGGAACGTCCGGAGAAACGGCTCGTCAACGCACATTTCCGGTGTGTGCATATCCGGGCCGAAGGCCTTTTCCCATTCCGCACGGAAAAAGTCTCCAAACTGCTCCTGTATCAGGGCCTGGAGCTTCTTTTGCGCGCTGCCGCCCAAAAAGACCGCGCAGCAGACGCCGCCGAAGAACAGCACCCCCGTCAGGATGGCCTTGAGCGCGGTGTCCTGCACGGCAAAGTACGAGACCGTGCCGCTCAACGCGCCAAAAAGGCCCACCAGGATCCAGATGCGCGACATTTTCTGATAGTGCCCGAGCTTTTTCGAAAGCTCGGCGCCGCTGAGTTTTCCTCTTCCTGTCATTTCACATCCATCCTTTATCATGGTGTTTTCAAATATCCCAGTTGTCCATCCAGTTTTCGCCCCAGTCGTCGGCGGGATCATACGGCGCTTCGGGGATCCAGCCCGCGGGATAGACGAGACCGTCTTCGTCGTGGTAGGCAAGGCCGTCGTCGCCGATGGTATAATCGTTGCCCAGAAGGTAACGGTTCACACCGTCGTAGTACCAGATATAGAAGGTGGAGTATTCGTCTTCGTAAAACGCCGCGTTTTCCATGTCCGTGTAGGTGTAGAAGTCGGCGTTGCGGTAGAAGACACCGTCAAAGTGCTGATCGTCCCCGTAGCGGCCAAAGCGTTCGGCGGAGAGGGTGAAGCTATTGCCGTCGTCGCTGGGGCAGAGGTAGGCGCGCGTTCCGTTGTCGTAGAGGTAGAGGCCCATGCCCTCGCCCTCGTCGTTCATCGTGCCGCTCATGGAATAGTCCGGTGAGCAGGCGATGTACTGCATGAGGGACGAGTCAATGACGATGGTCTCGCCCAGGGCGTTCTGCCACATGCCGTCCCAGTTGCTTTTATCCCACTCGACGATCTCCGCCTCGTCGTCGCGGAGGAAGGTGTGGCGGTGGATGGTGAGCCCGCTGCCCTCGCCGTTCTGGTTCGGTAGCAGCACGCCGTCGTCGCGCAGGAGAAAATTGTAGAGAAAGCCGTTGAAAAAGATCATCGGCCGGCCGCTCGCCTCGGACAATTCAAATTCTCCGCGCCCGCCGAGGCCCCAGCCGGTGCGGTAGGCATAGAAGCCCTCCTCACTGTCAAAGTACAGCCTCGAGGTGCCGTCGATGCTCCACATACCGTCGAGAAATTCCATGTCCATGACGGTCTCATAGCCGCTTTTCGGATCATCAGAGCTGCTGTCGTCGCAGGCGGTCAGGCTCAGCAGGAGCAGCAGCGCGAGCACGAGCGGCAGAAGATACGTTCGGTGCGTCATGCTGTTCACCGCCTTTTTAGTAGCAAATGCTGAAAAACAGCGTGTTGTAGGGGTCGACAAGGTCAATGTCCATGATGCTCGCCTCGGGCGCGATGCTATCGAGCTGCATCCGTCTGGCGCAGTCCTTATAGTTGTCGAGCTGCGGCATGGCGGCGAAGACCAGCCCGTCGTAATCGTCGGGCAGGTAGACCATGTAGCTCTTGGTCAGCACCATCGCCCAATCGCTGACGTTGTACTGCCAGTCGGTCGAGTAGGCGAATTCGATGAGGTATTCGTTGCCGTTATAATTGACGGTATGAACATAGTAGTTGTCGCCGCGCTGGCTGTTGCCGTAGGCGGTGGCGGCGGTGAACCACATGCCAGTGTAGTAGTCGTAGAGCTCGCTGTCGGTGTTGGTGATGTACTGCTCGGTGAAGTACGGGATGGAGCTCTCGGGAATGTAGCAGATGGCGTCGAACTGAATCTCGCGGATGCCGTCGTGCGACTGGTCGCTGTGCTTCACGACCTCCCAGTAGCAGTCATTTCTCTCGTAGCCGTCGCCAAGGCCGGAGTAGCAGGCAACACCGTTTTCCAGAAGATAAGTGCCCGTGTTGACCGCAGCGTTGATCTGTAAGCCGTTGTCGGAGAAATAGGGCGTGTCGGTCAGGTCGGTCTGCACGCCGTTTTCGTGGAAGTAGGAGTAATCCGGCTCGAAGACATAGCGCTCGTCGGCATCCCAGAACCAGACCATCTGCGTCGTGCTCATGTCGGCGTGCTGGAACGTCACGACGACGTCGCTCTCGCCATCGCCGGTGATGTCGTCGAATGAAATGTCAAAGCCCGTGCCGTCGTCGTTCGCGTCCTCGACCGTCACGGGGAAGGACACGCTGTCGAAAAGCTCCTGCTCGGGCTCGTCGCGGTAGAACGCCGCGCTCTCGGGTCCTACGGTGACGAGAACCTTGACGCTGCCCTCGCCCTCGTGCGTGATGGTGCCCTCGGCGGCGACCACGCCGCTCGCGCGCCAGTCGTCGCCCGTGACGTCATCGCTGCTGTCGCCGCAGGCGGTCAGGCTCAGGCAAAGCAGAAGCGTAAGCAGCACCGCAAGGAAATGATGGAATGATTTCATCTTCTTTTCTCCCTTCTTCACTTTTTCAAAACGGCTTACTCAAGGCGCTCGTAGTAGTCATTTTCACCGCCCCATACGATGGAATCGGTGTCAAAAAGCGTGAATTCATAGGTGACGTCCTGATACGTCGTGGAAACGGCATAGTACACGTCGTCGACATCGGTCGGGGCGGAGATAAAGCCGCCGTCGACCTCGGTCGTCTCCGCGCCGGGCGCGCGCTCATAGAGGCCCCAGAGACCGCCGCTGCTGTCGATGTAGATGTAGCTGTCGGCGTCGAGATCACCGTCCAGATACCAGATGCCCGCAAGGTAAGAAAGGTCGACCGAGCTGTCGCTGCTGTTGTAGTCTTCGGCCTGCGCGTCGAACTCGTCGAGGCTCATTTCATAGGTGAACGAGCCGAGCGAATAGATGTTCACGCTGCTGCCGTCGGCGGAGAACTGATAGGCGACGCCGTCGTGCTCGTTGTAGGCGTAGATGCAGTCATAGTCCGCGTCGTACTGCAAATAGCCGCTGGCGGCGAGGTCGTCGTTGCTGCCGATGCGCCAGCGCGAACCGTTGGTGTCGATGATGAGATAGTCGAAGTCCGTGCCGCTGTCGGGCAGATAGTAACCTTCGAAAGCGCTGTAATCATAGCTGTCGTAGCTTTCCTTGACAAAGCCGTCGATCGTCGACGGGACATTGGAGTCGTCGCCGTAGTCTGTGTAGTCGCCGGAGTCATCGCTGCCGCAGGCGGCGAGGGCAAGGCAAAGGATCAGCGTCAGGGTGCAAAGGGCAAGGTGCTTACAAGCGTTTTTCATGGTATTCTCCTCTCAATTTTGAAAAATCGGCGCTCAGTGCGCCCGTTCCGCCATGGACAGAATTTCGTCATGGCTCAGCTCCACATTGTCGAAGCGGACAAAGATGCCGTTCGTCATGGCGCTGTTCCACACCGCGGGATCGGCAAGCGGGCGGAAGCGGAGCTTGTCGAGATACGGCTTCATATCGAGCAGCAGGCGGCTGCCGGAGACAAAGTCCACCCGAAGAATGTAGTCCGGGAGCGGTGTGACGGCTGAGATGTATTTTCGGTACAAAGGCATTCCTCCCCTCCGGAAAATAAAAGATCCACCGTACAGCCATTGTACGGTGGATCGGAAAAAGTTGGTATTAACCAAAGGTTAGATAATTTTGCAGGAGCGGCAATGCAGAAACGGATATGCTGCGTCCAAGCTGTGTCTTAGCTCTTCGGCGCGGCGAGCTCGGCGAGCCGTTTGCGCTTGGTGCGCACGTCGCCTGTGATGAGAAGCTTAGAATAGATCTGATTGATGTACTGCTTCACGCTTCCCTCGGACAAAAAGAGCTGCTCGGCGATCTCGCGGTTGCTCAGGCGCTTGGCGACGAGCGCGGCGATGGCGCTTTCGCGCTCGGTGAGGCCCGCGAGGGCGGCGGGACGGGAGCCTTCCGCACGCTTTTCGCCGCAGCGGCGCACAAAGTCCTCGCCAAGCGGTGTGACCGTCCGGACAAACGCGGCAAATTTCGCACCCGCGCCGCGCGTGAGCGCCGTCTTGAGATAGCGGTAATTTTCGACAAACGGCAGATAGAGCGCGTCCGGCTCCGCCGCGGCGAGGGCAGAGATCAAAAGTTCGTCTGCCGTTTCGCGCTTGCCGAGCATTTCGTAGGCCGCGGCGGTCTGGAGGCGGATGTGCAGCGCGACGAGCGCATAGTGCATCGCCTCGCACATACCGAGCAGTGCTTCGCTGCGGCCGATGACCTTGGCGTACTCGCCCTGAGCGAGGTAGACCTGATTTTCGATGAGCTCCATCATCGGCTTTCCGGGCGCGAGAAAGTGGATGGAGGCGAGCTGATGCTCGCGGAAGACCGCAGGGATTTTTTCGGGCTGGCACAGCAGCGCATAGTAATAGGCGCAGGAGCTTTGCAGAATGTTGAGCCACGTGACGCTATGCAGCCCCAGCAGCGCCTCGCGCCGCTGCTCGAAGGACTCTCGCGGCGTGAAAGAAGTGCAGAGCGAGAGCCGCCAAGCGAGAAAGTCGCAGCACAGGGCCATGTTTTCCTGCCCGTTGCCGTCAATCTGCGCATAGGCGCGCTCGAGCATGATCTGCGCGTCGGCAAAGCAGGCGCGCATGAAGTCGGCCTCCGCGCGCATGATGGTCTCAGCGCCCTGCCCGTGGCCGTTTGTGATCTTATAGTAGTGCGGCATGCACTCGTCCATCTCGGTGAGCTCGCTCTGGAGTTCGCCGGACGCGCGGTAAAACATCATCAGCACCGACGGCGAGCCGAACGTCCAGCCCCCGCTTTTCTGGATGCTGATGGCGGGGCGCGACATCTGCGCGCTCGCGCTGCGGTGCAGGCGGCTCATCGCGGAGATGTCGTTGTACATCAAAAAGCTCATGATGAGGTCGCACTCGCCGAGAAGGTCGCCGCGCTCGCTCTCCGGCCAGTCGGGGTGTTCGGTGATCGCGGCGAGCAGCAGTTCCTTGAGCTCGAGCATCTTTGGGATCTGCCGCCAGTTGAACATGCTGCGCATCAGAACGAGGAGCGAAAGCGGGTGCTCCTTGAGCGTTTCGACCGGGCAGTGGGCGATGAAGTCGAGCACCTGCTGCGCGCCAAGCGACGTGAGCAGGATGCCCGCGTCGCGCTGGATGACGCGCAGCGCCGCGTCGTAGTTTTTGGCAAGACAGTAGAATTTGAGCGCATGCAGATATTGCCCATGCGTTTTGTACCACCCGCCATATCTATTATGGTAAACTGCCTGCCGCCGCGGCTCCATCGTGTGGAACGTGCGCTCGGCGCAGTCCTTCATCATGTGGTGGAAGCGGAACGTTACGCCGTCCGGCAGGCGCTTGACAAAGGCGTTCTGCTCGGTCAACGTCTGTAAGATCGCAGCGGTGTTTTTGCTGCCGGTGACGGCTTCGGCCATCTCGACGGTGAATTCGTCCGCAAGACCCATGACGGCCAAAAATTCGCGCCGCTTTGACGGCAGCGGGTCGATCATCGCGGCGGAGAACATCGCGTAGATATCCGAGCTGCGGCTCGGCAGCTCGCCGCGCTCGTGCAGCGTGCGGAGATTTAAGTAAATGGCCGAGAACCACCCCTCGCTCGAATAGAGCAGCGATTCGATCTGCGCGTCCGAGAGCTCCGTGCCGCAGCGGTGGGCGTAGATCGAGAGCTCCGTGTGGTTGAGGCGCAGCTGCTCGGCACCCACGGTGTAGAGCCTGCCGCCAAGGCGCAGGATCTCCTCCGCGGGCAGGAAGCGGTCGCGGCTTGCGACGATCAGGTGAACGTTTTCGGGCAGGCGGTTCGTCAGCGTGCAGAGGAAGGCGGGCACGCGGTTATCGGTCAAGAGGTGAAAATCGTCGAGGAAAATATAGCAGGGCTGCTTGCCCGCGAGCGCGTGGCAGAGATCGTCCGTCAGGAGGCTTCCGCCCGCGGCGTCGTCGGGGCAGGGGTAGGCGCGCAGAAAGTCGAACCCCGCGTGGAAAAAGGCCTCCTGCACGCTCTTCCAGAAGATGGCCAGATTGTCCGAATACACGCTGATACGCACAACGGCGGCTTCGTCGAGCTTGGCGCGCTCTAAAAGATACCAGTTCACCGCCGTCGTCTTGCCGTAGCCCATCGGTGCGATCACGGTGGTGAGCGCGCAGCGCGAGATCGGGCGCAGGCACTCCTGCAGGCGCTCGGATATGTAGACGGTGTTCAAATTCCAGCTTCGCTTCGGCATGGCGTACCTCCAAGACAGTTTTGACCGGGGGCTTTTCTTTCAAGATATCATACGCCGCGTTTTTTGGCAACTATGAGAAAAAAGCGGCTGAATGAATGCGGCATCTGATAAAAAAGTACCCTGAACGGTTCGTTCAGGGCACTTTTATTGAAATAAGCTCTTATTTTCCGACGCAGAAGCGCTCAAAGATGCGCGCGACCATGTCCTCGCGCGCGGTGCGGCCCGTGAGCTCGCCGAGGGCGTTTTCCGCCTGCTCTACTTCCGTGAGTACAACGTCGGGCGTCATGCCGCTTTGGAGCGCGTCCTTCGCCGCACGGACGCTATCAAGCGCGCGGCGGATGGCGTCGGCCTGACGGGCGTTTGTCACGAGGGACGTATCGCCTTTCGGCGCGGGGTAAAGCGTGCGGATCGCCGCTTCCAGCGCTTCGAACCCCTCGTGCGTCACGCTTGAGAGCGAAATAATCGCCTCCGGCGTGCGCCAGTCCTTGTCGGGGACAATGCCTGCCCCGCCGCCGAGGTCGGATTTTGTCAGCAGCAGCAGCCACGGCTTGCCGCTTTTCGCGGCAAGTTCCAGCGGAGCAAGCATTTCTGCTGCCCGCGCCTCGGATGCCGGCAGTCCCGTGCTGCCGTCCAACAGCGCGAGGATCAGATCAGCGTCCTCGACCGCTTTTTTCGATCGCTCGACGCCGAGCTGTTCGACGAGATCGTCCGTCTCGTGTAGGCCCGCCGTGTCGATGAGGCGCAGCAGCACGCCGCCGACCGTCGCTTTTTCCTCCACCGTGTCGCGCGTCGTGCCCGCGATGTCTGTGACGATGGCACGGTCAAAGCCGACGAGCGCGTTCAAAAGTGAGCTCTTGCCTGCGTTCGGCGCGCCGATGATGGCGGTCGCGACGCCGTTTTTGAGCACTTTCCCGCGTGCGAACGTGCCGAGAAGATCAGAAAGCGTCTCTTCACAGCATAAAAGCGTGCGCTCGGTCTCCTCGCGCGAGAGGTCTTCAATGTCCTCGTCGGGGTAGTCGACGACGGCGTAGAAACGGCTCGAAACGTCGAGCAGCTTGTCATAAACACTTTCGATCGGGCGGCGCAGCGCGCCGGAGAGCTGGGCCGCGGCATTGCGCGCGCTCTCCGCCGTCTCGGCGTCGATGAGGTCGATGACTGCCTCAGCCTCGGTGAGGTCGAGCTTTCCGTTCAGGAACGCCCGCTGCGTGAATTCACCGGGCCGCGCCTGCCGTGCGCCCGCGGCAAATGCCGCTTGCAGAACCTCGCTCAGTACGACCGGCGAGCCATGGCAGTGGAGCTCGGCGCTCTCCTCGCCCGTGTAGCTGTGGGCGGCGGAAAAACAGACCGCCATGCCGCGGTCGAGCAGCGTGCCGTCCGCCGAGCGGATGTCGCCATAGGTCATGCGGCGGTACGGAAGCGCTTCGACCGCCGCGCCGCTTGCAGGCGTGAACAGCGCGGCGAGCACGCGCCGCGCCCCCTCTCCGCTCAGGCGCACGATGCCGATGGCCGACGGGCTTTGCGCCGTGGCGATGGCTGCAATGGTTTCCATGACCGTTTCCTCGCTTTTTTCTTGATTTTGCCCAAAGTATACCACAAAGACGAAAAAATGAAAAGGGGCGCGGCTGCGCCCCTCACTAATTTGAAAATTACATCAAGTCAAAAGAAAATAAAGCTGGCTGAGCAGCACGATACTCTCGCATACGCAGATGATCTTAAAATTGCGCGTGCTCATGCTGCCCTTTTTATACTCATCAAGGCTGAAATATATCGTAAGTGCGGCCGCTATCATCGTTATGACATAAAGGTACGTCGTTTGTCCCTCCTCAAAATCAAGATCTGATTTCCTCAAAGCCGAGCTTCGCCAAAACCTTGGCGACCCTGCGCGCAAAATCCTGATTGGCACCCAGACTGATGTTCATAAGGCCCTCGCCGCCTCCGGTGCCGATGATCGTCGCCTGCTGGACTTCTCCGGAGTCGATGATCTGCACTGTGCTGACGGCCATGCTGCCGTTTCTCATATAGTACCGCTCCAGAATGAGCAGCAGCACTTTGACGCCGTTCACCTCCGACATCTGCTCCAGAGACAGCTCGGCAACATCACCCTTGAAATCATCGAGAATGCTTTTGGATACCTCCGCCAAGTCGGTCTCCGACCCGCGCTTCATTTTGACGATCGCAGAACTCATGCTGTTTCCTCGCTTTCTCATTTTATCTCTCGTTTGGTTTTCGCCGCCCGCGTCCGCGATGCGCTCAACAGCGCCGCAGCCTGCCGGCGCAAAAAAGAGACCATCACAAACAGAACGACAGATCTTTTCACTGCTTGGCTTTCGTTTCCTCCACCGTCCACGGCAGGAAAATCGGGAATATCTCGATCACAAAGTGCGGCTCCTGAATATCGTCGTCCGGGTGGGACTGCGCGAGGCGGACCTCGACCTCATTGGCATCCTTGACCGTCGCGGCGGCAAAGCCCGCTTCTGCGCCGAAGACGAGGTACTGCGGCCCGATGTACGGCATCCGGCCATCTTCATCCAGTTCGAGCGGCATCGTTTCAAACGGCTTCGCGATGTCGACACCGAGCGTTTGGAGATACGCCGTCACGGCAGGATAGGCCTTCGCGGCCTCTTTTACATAGTTGCGGCAATAGGCGCAGCCGCACAGGTCAGACTGCTTAAGCTCGCGATAAAATTGTTTTGTTCGCTCGATATCCATCGGTGCCCCGCCTTTCGATAGTTTGTTTTCTTATTATACCATACGGAGATTTTGAACCGCAAGCGCAAAAAAGCAGCGCCGAAAGGCGCTGCTTTTTTGATGCGGGGGGGGGATGGACTTACAGTGGGAGGGATTCAGTTGACCGTCAGCAATTTGTGCCGGTCCAGCAGGCGGTTCCCATAGCGGAAGACCAGCTCGCCGATGACGACGCCGAGCACCGCCGCAGCGAGGACATCGCTCGGGAAGTGGACGTACATGGTCTCACCTCGCTTACGTCCACCAGCCGATGTTGGCGGCAATTAGAACGGCGTTGAAGAAGTCGATGAACATGCCGCCGACCATCGGGATGGCAAAGTACGCCACCGGCGAGGGACCGTATTTCTTCGTCACGACCTGCATGTTGGCCATGGCGTTCGAGGTCGCGCCCATGGAGAAGCCGATGAAGCCAGCGGTCATGACCGCCGCGTCGTAATTGCGGCCCATGACATTGAAGACCACGAAGTAGGAGAAGAGGAACATCACGACGCACTGGAGCACAAGGCAGATGACCATCGGCATCGCAAGGTCGACGAGCTCCCAGAGCTTGAGGCCCGCGAGCGCCATAGCGAGGAAGATCGAGAGGAACATATTGCCCATGGTGTCGATCTCTTCGGCAGGGTAGGAGACATGTACGCCGTCCATCACGTTGCGGACGACCACGGCGACGAGCATCGCGCCGATGTAAGCGGGGAAGGTGAGGCCGGTGAGCGCCGTGAGCCATACGCTGACCTGATTGCCGATGCCGACGGCGAGAAGCAGCAGCATGAAGCCTTTGACAAAGCGCGGGCTGTCGGAGATGAAGCGCTCGTCCTCGCTGGCCACGTCGGTCGCAAGGGCGGCAGAGGGGGCTGCGCCGACGACAGTCGCCAGAGCGGGACGCAGATCATGCTTTTCGATGAGACGCTTTGCCGTTGGGCCGCCCATGAGTGATCCGGCCACAAGGCCGAAAGTCGCTGCCGCGATGGAGACGACGCTGCCGCCGACCGCGCCAGCGGCCTCAAGGTCCGGGCCGAATGCCGCCGCCGTGCCGGGGCCGCCGACCAGGGCGATGGAACCGCAGCCGATACCGAGCAGCGGATCGCGCCCGAAGAGCGCCATCACGCCTCCGCCGAGGAAGTTTTGCAGCGGGATCATCACAATGGAGATGGCAAGGCACAGGATGACAGCTTTGCCGCCCTTGAGCAGCGCGGGGATACTGACCGTGAAGCCGACGGTGGTGAAGAACATGATCATAAAAACGGTTTGCAGCGTCGCGTCGAAGTTGATGGACGCGATGCCCATGGAATAGAGAATGCAGTTGAGGATGGAAAAGCACAGTCCGCCGACCAGCGGAGCGGGGATGCAGTAGCGGCTGAGCAGCGAGACCTTGTCGGTGATGACGCCGCCCAGCCAGAACAGGAAAGCGCCCAGAGCAACAGCGTGGTACATGTTGAGTTCGATCGTCAGCATAATGATTCCTCCTTTTATGTGTCCGGTTCGGCGCGCGGCAGCCACATACCACTCTGCCGCGTACCCTTTCAATCAGCAGTCTAATCCGGAATCGCGAAAGGAGTTGTTAAATTCAGTCAAATGAGACAATTCCCACATTTCAACCGATAAAAATGTTATGAAAATGGATAATTTGACAGTGTAAAATACATAAACATCAACAAATAGTTTAGAAAACGCTCAAAATGTGTGAAAGAGGAAAATAAAACCAAACGGGAAATTGATGCACTGTACCGGCATGAAACACATCTGCTTTTATACGAATGAGGTTCACGGCAACAAAAAACGAAATAAGGAGCACGGCTGCACAGCCGTTGGAAGCGGCTCGGGCGGAATTGACCGCCGTTTTCGAGATTCGATAGAATTTGCATGTGCCGTTTTCGAATCTTTATACAGTCCGCCATGAAATCGCGCTTGCAGAACCGCGGGGAACGCTGTAGAATAATAGACAATATCGGTCAATTATTGACAAGGAGTATTCATTATGCAGCAAAATGCAAAATTCATCCGTAAACTGCCCATCCCGATGGACATTAAAAAAGAGTTCCCCGTCACGGAAGAGGTCGCCAAGGTGCGTGAGGCGCGCGTGGAAGAGATGCGCGCGATCCTCGACGGGCGTGACAGCCGCCTGATGCTCATCATCGGCCCCTGCTCTGCCGACCGCGAGGACAGCGTGATGGACTATGTCTGCCGCCTCGTCCCCCTGCAGGAAAAGGTCAAGGATAAGATCCTGATCGTCCCGCGCATCTACACGAACAAGCCGCGCACCAACGGCTCGGGCTACAAGGGCATGCTCCACCAGCCCGACCCGAGCAAAAAGCCCGACATGCTCGAGGGCATCATCGCCATCCGCCGTCTCCACACCCGCGCGGTGCAGGAGACTGGCTTTGCCTGTGCCGACGAGATGCTCTATCCCGAAAACTACCGCTATCTGTCTGATATTCTGGGCTATGTCGCCGTCGGCGCGCGCTCGGTTGAGAACCAGCAGCACCGCCTCGTCGCGAGCGGTATTGATGTGCCCGTCGGCATGAAGAACCCCACGGGCGGCGACTTGAGCGTGATGATGAACTCCATCTATGCGGCGATGGGCGACCACACGTTCCTCTACCGCGGCTGGGAGGTCGAGACCGCGGGCAACCCTTACGCCCACGCCATCATGCGCGGCTATGTGAACGAAAAGGGCGACAGCCGCCCCAACTACCACTATGAAGACCTGATGCAGCTGCACAAGCTGTACGCGGAAAAGGGCATCAAGAACCCCGCCTGCATTGTCGACTGCAACCACGCTAACTCCGGCAAGCAGTATTTGGAGCAGATCCGTATCGCGAAGGAGGTCCTGCACTCCAAGCGCCACTCGAATGACATCAACGCGCTCGTCAAGGGCCTGATGATCGAGAGCTACATCGAGGACGGCAACCAGAAGATCAGCGAGGGCACCTACGGCAAGAGCATCACCGACGCCTGCCTCGGCTGGGAAAAGAGCGAAAAGCTCGTGTTGGAGCTGGCCGACCTGCTGTAAATCAGTATACGATAAAATGAAAAACTCCCACGGTTCCGGTATTACCGGAACCGTGGGAGCTTTTATGTCAACTGCAGGACGAAACTTATTTCGCCTGCTTCATGGAGAGGCTGATGCGCTTTTTCTTCTCGTCGACTTCCAGCACGACGACCTTGACAACGTCGCCGACGGACACGACCTCGGACGGGTGCTTGATGAACTTGTTCGACACCTGCGAGATGTGGACAAGTCCATCCTGATGCACGCCGATGTCCACGAACACGCCGAAGTCGATGACGTTGCGCACCGTGCCGGTCAACACCATGCCGGGCTTTAGGTCTTTCATTTCAAGAACGTCGGTGCGCAGGATGGGCTTTGGCAGCTCGTCGCGTACGTCGCGGCCGGGCTTTAAGAGCTCCGAGACGATATCGCGCAGCGTGGGAACGCCGACGCCGATCTCACCCGCGGCCTTGTCCTCGCCGTAGGCCTTGACGCGATCGGGCAGATCGGCGAGCCTGCCGCCCTTCACGTCGGCGAGCGTGTGGCCGGTCAGGTCGAGCAGCACCTTCGCGGCGTCATAGCTCTCGGGGTGGACGGCGGTGTTGTCGAGAACGCTCCTGCTCTCCGGCACGCGCAGGAAGCCTGCGCACTGCTGGAAGGCCTTGGGGCCGAGCTTTGGCACTTTCTTGATCTGCGCGCGTGAGGTGAACGCGCCATTTTCCTCGCGGTACGCGACGACGTTTTTCGCCGTCGTGCCGTTCAATCCCGCCACGCGCTGCAAGAGCGACGGCGACGCCGTGTTGATATCCACGCCGACGGCGTTGACGCAGTCCTCGACCACACCGTTCAGCGCGTCGTCGAGCTGCTTTTGCGGCATGTCGTGCTGATACTGCCCCACGCCGATGGCCTTGGGGTCGATCTTCACCAGCTCGGCCAGGGGGTCCTGGAGCCGCCGGGCGATGGACACGGCGGAGCGCAGGTTCACATCGTACTCGGGGAACTCCTCGGCGGCCAGCTTGCTGGCGGAGTACACCGAGGCCCCGGCCTCGCTGACGATCATATAGCTCAGGCCGCCCCCCAGTCTGTGGATCAGCTCCACCGCCATCTGCTCGGTCTCCCGGCTGGCGGTGCCGTTGCCGATGGCGATGTGCTCCACACCGTGCTTTTTGATGAGCGTTGCCAGCGCGGCGATGGCTTCATTTTTCTGCCGCTCGCCGTAGGTCGGGTAGACCACGGCGGTATCGAGCACCTTGCCTGTGCCGTCCACGACGGCGACCTTGCAGCCCATGCGGTAACCGGGATCAAGGCCCATCGTGACCTTGCCCTTGACCGGCGGCTGCATCAAAAGCGGCTTTAAGTTGAGCGCAAACTGGCCGATGGCACCCTCGTCTGCCTGCTCAGTGAGCTGATTCCGCACCTCGCGCTCGAGCGAGGGGAAGATGAGACGGTCGTAGGCGTCCTCGGCGGCGGACTTGACGAATTCCATGGCGGCGGAGCCGGGCTTCACGACCGCGCGGCGCAGCAGCGGGAGCGCCTGCTCGCGGTCGAGCGCGACGGTGACTTTCAAAATGCCCTCTTTTTCGCCGCGGTTGATGGCGAGCACCTGATGCCCCTGCAAGCGGGCGACAGACTGCGTAAAATCGTAGTATAGGCGATAGACGCTGTCGTCCTCGGTCGCGGCCCTGCTCACAAGCTGGCCATGACGGGAAATGAGCGCGCGAAGGCTCTTGCGGATGGCGGCGTCGTCAGAGATCTGCTCAGCGATGATGTCGCTCGCGCCCTGCAGGGCGTCCTCGACCGTCTCGACGCCCTGTTCGGGGTCGACAAAGTTGCGCGCGGCCTCCTCGGGCCGCGGGCAGTCACGCTCCTGCGCGAAGAGCAGCGCGGCGAGCGGTTCAAGGCCCTTTTCCTTCGCCATCGTGGCGCGGGTGCGGCGCTTTTGCTTGTAGGGGCGGTAGAGGTCTTCGACCTCGGCGAGTGTTTTGGCGCTGTCGATGGCGGCAGCGAGCTCATCGGTCAGCTTGCCCTGCTCGTCGATGGACTTTTTCACCGCCTCGCGGCGCTCTTCAAGCCCACGGAGGTATTGCAGCCGCTCTTCGAGCGTGCGCAGAGACGTGTCGTCCATCGCGCCGTGGAGCTCCTTGCGGTAGCGGGCGATAAAGGGGATGGTGTTGCCCTCGTCGAGCAGATGCACGACGTTTTCAACGTGCCGGGGGTCTTTGCCGAGCTCGGCAGCAAGGGCCTGAATGAGATCCATAAAATGTTCCTTTCGTATATCGGGCGCCGAAGCGGCGCGGTCAAGTGAATCAGCAATGTCCGCCCGAAAGCGGGCGGAACGCAAAATTTATTATACCGCATCGCGCGGCGATGCGCAAAGCCTTTTGCACGGAAAAAAGGCGGAGGATCGGCGCGACGGCTGGGGCTTTACATTTTGCCGCTTTGACGGTAAAATACGACGCAGCGTTCAAAGGCATCGAATGCTTCGCTTTGCCGCTCAAAGGCGGCATTTTTCAGCAAGAGAAGGAGAAAGCAAAATGCAGAAGAAAAACAACAAAGGCGTCATCGCCCTCATCATCGTGCTTGTGCTGGCGGCTGCCGCGCTCGTCATTTGTCAGATAAACAAGCCGGAGACGCAGCAGGGCGGTAAGGAGATCACCATCAACGTCGACCACTTGAACGGCGACGACACGACATTCACCATCCACACCGACGAAGAGTACCTGCGCGGCGCGCTCGAGCAGGAAGACCTCATCGAGGGCACAGAGAGCGAGTACGGCCTCTATGTGCTGACTGTGGACGGCGAGACCGCCGACGAGAGCGAGCAGCAGTGGTGGGGCTACAGCGTGAACGGCACGTTTGCCGAGCTCGGCGTGGACAGCCAGCCCGTCGCGGACGGCGATGTGTACGACTTTGTGCTGAATGTCGGCTGGTAAGTCCGCAAGACTCAGCATCCGCGAGATCGCGGAGCTGTCGCTTTTCTGCGCGCTGATGGTCGCGGGCAAGGAGTGCCTGCGCCTTATTCCGAACGTGCATCCGGTCACGCTGCTGCTGCTTTTGGCCACGGCAGTGTACGGGGCGAAGGCGCTCTATCCGGCGTTCGGCTTTGCCCTGCTCGAGATCGCGCTCTACGGCGCGGGGCTTTGGAACCTGATGTATCTCTACGTCTGACCGATCGTCGTGCTCGCCGCGCTGCCGTTTCGCAGAAGCGAGAGCCGCGCGCTCTGGGCGGCCATCGCGGGGCTGCACGGGCTGTGCTTCGGCGTGCTGTGCGCCATTCCGTATTTTTTCATCGGCGGATGGCAGATGGCGTTTTCATGGTGGGTCTCGGGCATCCCGTATGACGTCATCCACTGCGTGTCAAATACGGTCCTCGTCTTCGTGCTCTTCCCGCCGCTGCGGCGCGCACTGGAGCGCGCGAAGAAAACGTCGGGCGGAAGAGAATAGGGAAAAGCACCTGCCTTCAAGGCAGGTGCTTTTTGCCTGGTCGTGTCGCTTTTCAGCGTATAAGTGTCAGAACAGCGTTTCCTCGTCCTCGGAGAACAGCCGGTCGTTGACGGCGAAAAGGTCCATGCCATGCAGCAGCCCGTAAATGATGATCGCATCGCGCCGGACCTTGGGATAGAGCTCGGCGAGGCCGCACAGGCGCAGAAGCTCCTGCGTCTCCTCGAGCGAGGCGCTCAATCCAAAGCACAGGCACAGCATGCGGCTGCGCGAGGGATTGCGCCGTCCCGCAAAAATCTGGTGCAAGTATATTTCGCTCATGCCGGACTGCTTGGCGAGCGCGGCCTTGGAAAGACCCTTCTTTTCAAGCATTTCGTTGAGTCGCGCCACGGCGCTTGCCGAGGAGAAGTTGTCCTCGTTTGCCGCAAGGAATGTCGTCAGATCAGGTGTGTCCATCAGCTCACTGCGCAGATTATCCGTGCTTTTTCGTGCCATATCGATCTTCATCCATCTTCCGCCTTTACAAAAATTCAAGTCCCCAGTATAATACTTCGTGTTTATTTTACCGTTTTCAACAGGCGAAAACAATATGCTGGCTGCATAGGGTGTGAAATTTATGACGCTGTACGAGAGCTTTTGGGAGGCTGTGACAACCGAATACGACACGCTCCGCGTGCTGAAGCAAAGCCCGCGCGGGACTGTCTCCGTCGTGCGGCATAAGAAAAGCGGCACGCGCTATGTCTTCCGCCGCCCATATGCGGGACTTTGACACAGAGCACTACTACATCAATCTGGATTTGAAGCCCGCACTGGATGAGGAGAAGCTGGACCGCCGTCTGCTGCCGGTGCTGTGCCCGCATCTGCCGCAGATCATGGAAGCGGCGGAGCAGGACGGCCAAACCGCCGTGCTGGAGGAATACGTGCAGGGCGACACGCTCGCAGAGCTTCTGATGGGGGCACGGCTCACGGAGAGGGAAGCGCGGCAGGTCACGATGCAGCTCTGCCAAGCGCTGCATGTGCTGCACTCGATGGGCGCGGTGCACCGCGACGTCAAACCGGAAAACGTCATCCTGCGCGGCAGCGACGCCGTGCTCATCGACTTTGACGCCGCGCGCATCTACAAGGACGAGTCCGAGAGCGACACGCAGGTGCTCGGCACGACGGGCTTTGCCGCGCCCGAGCAGTACGGCATCTTCCAGTCCGACGAGCGGGCGGACATTTTTTCGCTCGGCGTGCTGCTCAATATCATGCTTACGGGCAAGCACCCCTCGCGCGAGATGGCGGCGGGGAAAATGGGACGCATCGTGCGCAAATGCACGATGACCGCGCCGGAGCAGCGCTATCAGAGCGCGCGGGCGCTGATGGAGGTGCTGTGAGATGAATTTTGAGGAAAAGCACTGTCCGCATTGCGGCGCGCTGCTTGTCGAAAACGCTTCGTTCTGCCCCTACTGTGAAAGCGTGCTGATCGAAAAGCGCCCTGCGGAAATGCCAAAGCCGAAACGCCGCAGGCGCATCACCGCGGCGATCTTGCTAACGGCGGTGTTGTTGGTGACATTAACGGCGGTTGGATTTGCCAACCGAGGAAAGATCATCGACGCGCAGGGCGCGGAGCTCACCTACGAAACGGACGGGCAGACATTCCATCTGGCGCTGAGCTTTGAATCGCAGGGAGGCGCGCCGTTTTTCGGCCAGCCGCTTTTCACCGTAGAGGTCCGCGAGGATCAGGTGCGCGGCCAGGTGTCGAGCTCCCGCGTTTTTGTCGACAATGGCGGCGGCGTGGACAAGAAGAATGAATTTCTCGCCCTTGTGGATCACTACGAGGTGACGACCACGCCGTGCGATGGCATCACGCTTTTACAGATCGACGAGACATGCATCCCGACGAACTCCAACGCGGCGATCGAGGCCATCCCGAGCTATCACACCGAGCAGCTCAAAGAGGGCGAGGGCGACGTCATCTGGACGATCTACCTCAAAAACGGCGACACGCTGCGCCTGCGCCACACAGTCAAGATCACGCGCGTCCCGGTCGTGACGCTGACCGAAAATGACTACCCGATGGCGACGGTCGACGATCTGAACGTGCTGCTCGACACCCTCGCGCACGAGGCGGATCGAAAGTCGGTCTACATTTTGCAGCTGCCCGCGGTGACATACGAGGGTGGACTGACGATGAAAAATTTCTGCTGCGATCTGGTCGGCAGCGAGGGCTGCACGACCTTCACCGGCACGGTGACGATCGCGACGCGCGGCATTCACCCCTCAAACATCACGAACGTCCGCTTTGTGGGCGACGGTACGGGCATCGGCCTTTCGGCGAGCGAGGGAGCGTTCCTGCACCGCTGCACGTTTGAAAACTGGGAGATCGGCGCTTACGGCGGCCTCGGCAGCTGGGTCAACGCCACGGGCTGCACGTTCCGCGGCAACGGCGTGGGGCTGTGGCTCGACAACCGCGGCGGCGCGACGTGCTCGGGCAGCTACTATGGCGACAGCGTGTACGAAGATAACGGTACCGCCGTGCGCATCGCCGCAATGCCGGGCACGGAGACGCTGGATTTCAATAACTGCGTGTTCCGAGGCAACGGGGTAAACGTCGAAAACACGGCGGGGTACGCCGTCGACCTCTCGCAGATCGTAACGGCGGACAATTAAAGAGAAAAAGGAGGAAACGCGACGTTTCCTCCTTTTTTTGCAAAGGGTATGCTCCCAGCATATTGTTTTCCCGCACGGAAGCGTGTATGCTAATAAAGAATGCACAGACCCCGGAAATTTGTAGGAAATGAGGAGAACACACATGAAGCATAGAGCACTGAGCATGCTGCTGGCGCTGGTGATGGTAGTGAGTTTACTGCCAATCGCCGCGATAGCAAATGGAGCGGAGGAGAATACGGCTGCGGAGGAACGAAAGGAAACCGTTGAAATGAGGGAGAATGATTCTCAGCAGGGCGGCGATGGAGAGAAATCTCAGCTGCCGACAGAAGAGAATGAAAAGACAGCCATTCAGCTCTATGTCGAGAAAAAAGGTGGCGCGACCTCTTACACACGGTATCAGTATGATGAGAATGTTCGCCTGCCGTGGCTGGTTTATGTGAATGAGAGCGACAACGCGGTCGTGCCAGCATTCCTTACGTTTTTTCAGAGTAAGGCTGAATGCTATGCCATTCAGAAAGCGGCAGACGGAACTCGTACGAAGTTTGGCCAGATTGAAATTCATACAAATGCGGAGGGACTATTCGCATTATGGAAAGACTTTCCTAAGGACTTGAATTGGAGTGAAGCTGAGAAAGCCGACTATGTGCTCATGTTCCACTGCAACGGACGGTGGTACAAATTTAATGCGCAGCTTCGTGCGGGCAGCGCACCGCTTGTCGGTGAGCTGGTGCTGCAATACAACGGCACGAACTATTCCGGAGAAGATGGAATGATCCTTCCTGCCGGCGTGCATCAGGTGGCTCTGACGCTGCAAACGCAGAATGGTCGTAAGATGATCACATCCGGTGAGAATTTGGAATGGGACAATACAATCATTACGGGGTTGAATCCAATTGATGACAATGGCCTTTGGAGAATCGTTCTTGCTGAGCCAACGGGCAAACAAGCAACCGGATACATTGAATATACTGATGGCGAACGTCATACAAGCCGCGTTAACATCACCTGTACCCGTTCCTATGGCGACGAAGTTACAGGGGAAGTTATTAAGCAGGACTCAGATGAATACGCAGAGATCTCGGACAATCTGGTTACGAGATTCCCTTGGGATGGAAAAATCTATTATCTCGGCACGGCGGAATATCAGAAAAACCTCGGAGATGTAGGCCCCTTCGGACAGGATGAGAGAGGCGTGATCCGTGAGGATGGAACCTATTATGATATGTTCTTTGCCCCGCGCGTTTTTGAGTACATCGAGAATGATTATAAACTGCGCGAGGATGTCCGTAAGGAGATCGAAGATGCCGGTTACATTTTCAAACTGGAGCTTTTGCCGACCGACCACGGCTGCGAATACTATCCGGTCACGATTCCTGTGGAATTGGACAGCGTTGATCCAAATACTGAGAGACCTGTGACTGAGACATGGGAGCAGCACCTTGTTACGGAGAAGTCCGTCGGCAGTTGAATCTATAAAGTGAGCATTGTTAAGAAGAGTGATGGGATCGTTTTCGCTCAAAATATGAGCATGGCGAGCTATCTGCCGAATGTCTATACTTACGTTCCAGTGACAGGGAATACCGGCGAAACAATCAGCAAAAGTATTAAAGCAGGTATCAAAGAGCATTGGGATAAACTTGATGAAGGTATCAAAGAGCTGGTAGAAACGGGCCGGCGTAATGACTTTGTTGTTTTTCAGCTTCCGAGCGGCGAGATCAACGGCCAGATCGAGATCCCGGATACCCTGAGCCTCGTGACGCTGCGCGGCGCGGGATTTGAAGATGACTTGATTTCCACCACGATTCGCGGCGGTGTGAAACTCGGCGATGTTTCCTGCAATATCGATGGTGTCCACTTTATCGGCGATGGAACAACAAATGAATACCTTGCAGATGGGGTTACACGAAACTCCGCGATTTACGGCAAGGGGCAAGGCGTCTATAACGGCTGTATCTTTGAGAACTACTACTGCGCGATCCACAGCAGCGAGGATTGTGCGCCAGCGTGGGGCGGATGGAGCTCCGTGTTTTACAAGAACGGCACCGCACTGCACCTCGATACAGACCTGGGCGGAAACCTTGAGATGGTAGACAACTGGTTTGTCGGCAATAGCACAGCCATTTTGATGGATGATGCGCTGGAAGAGATCTACTTTTTGCAGGCAAGACAAAACCGCTTTGTCAACAACGACTGCGATTTGGTGAACAATTGCGGTAAGACGATGTGGATGTCGCAGAACTTCTTCTACCATGCTGCCGGAAGTGAAGCTTCGTGGGAGCCGGTCTTGTGGGAAAAGGTCACAGCGGAGAACAGCGATGATGTTATCGGGCTGCAGCTGAAGCGGAAGGGCGAAAATGGCGCGATCCTTGCAGAGAATATGCCCGCGTTTGAGACCACAGAGAACTACAACGCTTTGGGCGCAGATGGAAATCCGCAGTACCTCAATTTCCTGCCGCGGTTCGATGGAAGTTCTAAAACAATGGCATATCCGCTGGCCAGAACGCAGGAATGCGTTTCGTTCTTCTATCCCAACTGGCGCAACCCCAATTTCTGCCCGCAGTGGTGGTCGAAGAACGATCCGTACTATCCCTCTTACGTGCAGCAGGGGGTGACCATCAGCGAAAACGAGCTGGACGGGCTGCGCTTCAGCTCCTACGACAGTGCGAGCGACAAGGCGGTCGGCACATTTGAGTTCAGCGCTTCGGCCGCTGAGACGGAAAATTGAGGAGGCGGCACATGAAAAAGTTACTTTCCTTTCTCCTGGCGCTGACGCTGTCGTTGAGCCTTGCGACCTTCGCGCTGGCGGATGATGACGGCGGCAGTTCCGCGCAGTTCGACCCTGAGGTGACCGTGGAGGAAAACGGCAGTACGATGACCGTTACATTGAGCAGTGAGGGTGCAAACGATGAAATTCTGGCATCGAAACGACCCACGCTGACGGTGGCCTGCGACTACGCGCGCGCAGTCGTTACCGATCCGAACGGTGTTCGGATCGAATCCACCCTCTCAGGCGGAAAGATCAGCTTCACTGTCACAATGGGCGGCAAGTATACGATCACGAGGATCGGCACGTCCGCGCCCTCGCCCAAGCCCGCGGAGGACGGCAAGACCGACGAGCCGCAGCCGGACGACGGGACTTATGTCAACCCCTATTCCGACGTGCAGGCGGGCGACTGGTACAGCGGGGCCGTGCAGTTCGTCACCGAGGAAAAGCTGATGACCGGCACGGGCAAGGGCTTTGAGCCGAACGCCGCCACGACCCGCGCGATGCTCTGGACGATTTTGGCCCGCATGGACGGCGCGGACACGAACAGCACGGGTGCGTGGTATGCCGCCGCGCAGGATTGGGCGGTCAAGCATGGCGTGTCCGACGGCACGAGCTCGGACGGCAAGATCACGCGCGAGCAGCTCGCGACGATGCTCTACCGCTACGCGCAAAGCCGCGGCTTGGTCAAGGCCGATGTGCAAGGTGATCTGAGCGCGTTTACTGACAGCGCGAGCGTCAGCCTCTACGCGGTCGAGGCGATGCGCTGGGCAGTCGCAGCAGGCATTGTGAACGGCATGGATGGAAGTCTCGTCCCGCAAGGCGAAGCCACGCGTGCGCAGATGGCGACGATGCTGATGCGCTACGCAAAGCTCGCTGCATAAAGCGAGAACAAAATGAAAAAGGAGTTCCTCTTGAAGGTAAGAGGAACTCCCTTTTTGCAAAATTCAGATATTCAGCACGAAGTGCTCTTTATGATAGTCCAGCAGGCCTTCCTTTTTCATTTTTCCAAGCTCGAGCGACAATCCGCTGCGCTCAACGGCGAGAAAGTCCGCGAGCTGCTGGCGGGAGAACGGGATGTCAAACTCGACCGCGCCGCGCCGCTGTGCCTCGGCGGAGAGATAGGACATGAGCTTGGCGCGCGTCGTGCGCTGGGCGATGTGCGTGAGTTTTTCATTGAGCAGCAGGTTTTTTCCCGCAAGGTCGCTCAGAAGGTTTCGGATGATGCGGCTGTGGTGCGCGCAGGCGGAGGGACAGACCGTCAAAAGGCGCTTGACGTTCAAAAACAGCACCGTTGTCGGCGTTTCGGTCACGACGCTCACATTGGAGACACTGTTTGGCGCGCAGGCGAAGGCCGCGGCGTAGGTCTGCCCCGGCGCGGTGCGGGAGAGAATGTTGCGGTTGCCCCAGATATCCTCCTGCACGACGAGCGCGCAGCCGGAGAGCACCATGCCGATCTCCTCGACCGTGTCACCGGGATGAAGGAGAAACACGTCCTTGGGAAATTGCTCGATCTTTGCCGCAAGGCAGGTGAGCATCGCGTCGAGCTCGTCCTCCGTGACGCCGGAAAAGAGCGGCGAGGCGGCGAGAATGGGAAAAAATTCTTTCATGAAAAATCGCCTTTCGTTGAAAATTCAACCGACTTGCTGGCCGCATTCTACTATAATACGCTTGAAAACGCAAGGAGGTATTGCAATGAAACGGAGAATCATTGAGATCGATCAAAATAAATGCAACGGCTGCGGCGCCTGCGCTGCAGCGTGCCACGAGGGCGCTATCGCCATGGTAAACGGCAAGGCGCAGCTGATGCGCGACGACTACTGCGACGGCCTGGGCGACTGCCTGCCGACGTGCCCGACCGGTGCGATTTCCTTTGCCGAGCGCGAGGCCGCGGCCTACGACGAGCAGGCGGTGCTTGAAAACAAGCAGAAGAAAATGCAGAAGGAGGGGATGACACTGCACCACAGCTGTCCCGGCATGCAGCTCAAGACCTTTGAGCACAAGGCGGCGAGCGAAGCGGTGGTTCCTGCCGCGCAGGAGAGCCAGCTCTCCCAGTGGCCGGTGCAGATCAAGCTCGTGCCCGTGAACGCGCCGTACTTCTCCGGCGCAAAGCTGCTCATCGCGGCGGACTGCACGGCGTACGCCTACGCGGCCTTCCACGAGAAATTCATCAAGGGCCACATTACGCTCGTCGGCTGCCCGAAGCTCGATAGCGTGGATTACAGCGAAAAGCTGACCGAGATCATCGCAAAAAATGACATCAAGAGCGTGACGGTCGTGCGAATGGAGGTCCCGTGCTGCGGCGGGCTCGAGAACGCGGCAAAGACCGCGCTGCAAAATAGCGGTAAATTCATCCCCTGGCAGGTCGTGACGATCTCGACGGACGGGAGAATACTGGATACGATTTGAGTCATCCTATGATCGATAAGACCACAGAATGAGGAGGATTTTTTCGGTGGACAACAAGATGTTTTGTTTTCAGTGCGAGCAGGCGGCGCACTGCACGGGCTGCACCGGCAGCGCGGGTGTGTGCGGAAAGAGCGCCGAGACGGCAAATTTGCAGGACGAGCTGACCGGCGCGCTCATCGGCCTTGCCCGCGCGACGGACGGCAGCCCCAGCGTGAACGAGGGCACATGGAGCCTCATCATCGAGGCGCTTTTCACTACGCTCACGAATGTGAACTTTGACGAAGCGGCCATCCGCGATGTGACTGCACGCGTGAAGGCGGAGAAGAGCCGTCTTGTGCCGGACTGCGCGTCCTGCATGTCGCCCTGCGGGCACAACGACGACTACGATGTCTCGCGGCTCTGGACGGCGGACGAGGACATCCGCAGCCTCAAGTCGCTTATCCTGTTCGGTATCCGCGGCATGGCGGCGTACGCCTACCACGCGATGGTGCTGGGCTATACGGACGGCGAGGTCAACCGCTTTTTTGCCAAGGCATTGTTTGCCATCGGCGAGGACTGGGGCATGGATGACCTGCTCCCCCTTGTGCTGGAGGTCGGCGAGAAAAACTACCGCTGCATGGCGCTGCTCGACAAGGCCAACACGGAGACCTACGGCACGCCAGAGCCGACCACCGTGCCGCTGACGGTGGAAAAGGGACCGTTCATCGTGGTTTCCGGCCACGACCTGCACGACTTGAAGCGCCTGCTCGAGCAGACGGAGGGCAAGGGCATCAACATCTATACGCACAGCGAGATGCTGCCCGCGCACGGCTACCCGGGCCTTAAAAAGTATGCCCATCTCAAGGGAAATTTCGGCACGGCGTGGCAGAACCAGCAAAAGGAATTTGCCGACATCCCCGCGCCCGTACTGTTCACCACGAACTGCCTGATGCCGCCGCGTGCGAGCTACGCGGACAGGGTTTTCACCACAGCAGCAGTCTCGTATCCGGAACTCAAGCATATCGGCGCGGACAAGGACTTCACGCCGGTCATCGAAAGGGCGCTGGAACTGGGCGGCTATGCCGAGGATAAGGCATTCACCGGCATCAACGGCGGCAGCACAGTCACGACGGGCTTTGCCCGCGGCGCGGTGCTGGGTGTGGCCGACAAGGTGGTCGAGGCCGTCAAGTCCGGCCAGATCCGACACTTTTTCTTAGTCGGCGGCTGCGACGGTGCGCGCCCAGGCAGAAATTACTACACGGAATTCGTCAAGCAGACGCCGCCCGACACCATCGTGCTGACGCTGGCCTGCGGCAAGTTCCGCTTCAATGACTTAGATCTTGGCACGGTGGCGGGACTGCCGCGCATCCTGGACATCGGCCAGTGCAACGACGCTTACAGCGCCATCCAGATCGCGCTGGCGCTCGCCGACGCCTTTGGCTGCGGTGTGAACGAGCTGCCACTTTCGATGGTGCTCTCGTGGTACGAGCAGAAGGCGGTGTGCATCCTGCTGACGCTGCTGTATCTCGGCATCAAGGACATCCGCCTCGGTCCGACGCTGCCGGCGTTCCTCTCGCCGAACGTGCTCGACTACCTTGTCAAGAACTTTGGCATCGCGCCCATTACGACGCCAGAGGAGGACCTGAAGGCCATTCTGGGGTAAAACTGAAACGTACCGGCGGGCATTTTGCCCGCCGGTATTTTTTGCAGAGAAAGGAACGCAAAAATTAAGCGTGACTTTTGACGCGAGATCTGATAAAATAAAATAACTTTGCGCAACAGCAGGGGAAAGAGAGAAATCAACAGGAGAGATCAATGAAAAAACAGTTTGACCTCAGCGCCGCGACGCTGCACATTTTAGCGATGGCCTTCATGCTGCTCGACCACCTGTGGGCGACGCTTTTTCTTTCGCAGGAGTGGATGACCTGCGTGGGACGTCTCGCGTTCCCCATTTTTGCCTTCATGGCGGTGGAGGGCTACTTCCACACGCACAGTTTCAAAAAATACGCGCAGCGGATGCTGATTTTTGCGTTGCTGTCGGAAATTCCCTTTGACCTGATGTACGGCGGCACGTGGTTCTACCCTGTGCACCAGAATGTCATCTGGACGCTGCTCATCGGGCTTCTCGGCATTCGGGCGATGGAGGCCGTGCGGGAAAAGGGGAAGACATGGCTCTATCTTCTGACTTGCGTTGCGGTCACGGTGCTGGGCTTTGCGCTCGGCACGCTCGGCATGGTAGATTATTACGGCATGGGCGTTTTGACGGTGTTTGTGTTCTATTTTCTCCGCGGCAGAGAGTGGTGGAAGCTGTTCGGGCAGATCGCGGCGCTCTATTGGATCAATGTGTCGCTCATCGGAGGACAGATTTTCCCGATCGAGCTTTTCGGACTGGAGTTTGAGGTCTGCGAGCAGGGGCTTGCACTGCTCGCGCTCGTGCCGATCTGGCTCTACCGCGGGCGGCAGGGCCACCACAGCAAGGCGTTTCAGTATGCCTGCTACGCGTTTTATCCGGTACATATGCTCATCCTCGGCCTTGTCCAGCTGTCTCTGTAACAGAATACGAAAAAAGCGCTGCCGAAAGGCGGCGCTTTTTCGCGCCCTTTTTTTGGAACGTTCACAATTTGTTTATTGACATTGAAATGGAAACAACTATAATGATGATGTTCTAAAATTAGAAGATTATCATTCGATGACGAGCGAGCGCGGCGCGTGACCGAATGAGGTCGGAAAGGAATCGATATGATGCCGAAGGAACCGATGCGCGGGGCAACGCTTTTCAGCCACGCCAACAAGATGACACAAGCGTATCACATTATGTTAACTCCGCTGTGCAAGGAGGCAGGCCTGCCGCCGCTGGCGCTGGACATTCTGCTCTTTCTCGCCAACAATCCCGAGCACAACACGGCGAAAGACATCTGCCGTATGCGCGGGCACAAATCGGGTATTGTCTCCGTGCACGTGGAAAGACTGGTGAATGACGGCCTTCTCGAGCGGCGGGAGATGCCGGGCGATCGGCGGCAGACGCGGCTTATCTGCACCGAACAGGCGCAAGCGCTCATTGAGCGCGGACGGCAGGTGCAGTGGCAGTTCGGAAGACGTCTGCTCGAGGGCATCCCGGAGGAGGATCTGGCGACGATGCGCCGCTGCCTTGAAAGAATGGATGGCAATCTGAACGGCATCTGCAAGGAAAAGCGCTGAGGGCCCAAAGAAGAAATCAGGAGAAACAACAATGATCAAACTACTCAAAAACATGCGCCGCAAAGAGGTGCTCATGGTGCTGCTGTGCACCGTGCTTGTGGCGGTGCAGGTCTACTTTGACCTGCGGCTGCCGGATTACATGACCGATCTGACGACGCTCATCAAAACGTCGGGGGCGACGGCGGATATCCTGTCCGTCGGCGTGAAAATGCTTGGCTGCACGCTCGCAAGCGCCGTGCTGGCCGTGGGCTGCGGGTATCTTGCGGCTAAGGCGGCGTCGGGCTTCAGCTTCACGGTGCGCGAAAAGCTCTTCAGCCACGTGATGGACATCGGCAGCGAGGAGATGCAGGATTTTTCCGTCGCCAGCCTCATCACGAGAACGACGAACGACATCACGCAAATTCAGATGATCGTGGCGATGGGCCTGCAGATGATGATCAAATCGCCGATCATGGCCGTGTGGGCCATCATCAAAATTCTCGGCAAGAGCTGGGAACTCTCCGCCGTGACAGCGGCATTCGTCGTGGTCATCTGCGTGACGGTGATAACGGTGATGAGCATCTGCATCCCGCGTTTTCGCATCGTGCAGAAGCTGACCGACCAGATCAACCGTGTGGCGCGCGAAAACCTGACGGGCATCAACGTGGTGCACGCCTTCAACGCCGAGCAGTACCAGAACGACAAGTTCAACAAGCCGAGCCTTGACATGATGAACGTGCAGGTGAAGAACCAGAAGCTCTTTGCCCTCGTCCAGCCGACGATGACGCTCGGTATGAACGGCCTGGCGCTTACGATCTACTGGCTGGGTGCGGCACTGGTCAACAACATCGCGCTGACCGATTCCGTCGCACGACTCACGATGTTCAGCGACGTGCTGGTGTTCAGCACGTATGCGACTTACGTGGTCATGTCCTTTATGATGCTCGTGATGATCTTCATGCTGCTGCCGCAGGCGCAGGTCTCGGCCGAGCGTATCAACGAGGTGCTCGAGCGCAAGGCAAACATCCGCGAGGGCAGCGTGAGCGAATGCAAAGAGCACGGCACAGTGGAGTTCAAAAACGTTTCGTTCCGCTATCCGCACGCTTCGGAGGATGAACTTTCGAACATCAATTTCCGCGTGAACAAGGGCGAGACGCTTGCCGTCATCGGCGCGACGGGCAGCGGCAAGACGACACTTGTGAGCCTGATCCCGCGCTTTTACGATGCGACGGAGGGCGAGGTGCTTGTCGACGGCGTGAACGTCAGGGACTACACGTTCGACACACTCTACAACAAGCTCGGCTACGTGACGCAGAAGGCGGTGCTCTTCGCCGGCAGCATCCGCGACAATGTCTACTTTGGCGAGAGCGAAGCGCCGGCGGACGATGAGGGCCTTGCGCAGGCCGTCGAGCTTTCGCAGGCGAAGGAGTTTGTCGACAAGCTCCCCGACGGCACGCAGCACCATGTGGCGCAGATGGGCCGCAACATGTCCGGCGGCCAGAAGCAGCGCCTTTCCATCGCACGCGCGCTGGCGAGAAAACCGGAGATCCTCGTCTTCGACGATTCGTTCTCCGCACTCGACTACCGTACGGATGCGAAGCTGCGCGAGGGGCTATCCAAGCAGCTGCACGACACGACGAAGATCATCGTCGCGCAGCGCATCAGCACCATCCGCCACGCGGACAAGATCATCGTGCTCGACCGCGGCGAGGCTGTGGGCATCGGCACGCACGAAGAGCTGATGCGGAATTGTGACGTTTACCGCGAGATCGCGACCTCCCAGCTCAGCGCCGCGGAGCTCGCGTAAAGGAGGTGAGAGAAGATGAAAAAGAAAAACAGCGATCCCGTCGGCGCGCTCAAGCGCACGGGTGTCTATATGAAATCGAGCCTTGGCGTCATCGCTCTTGCGCTCGTGCTGGCGGCGCTGAGCGCCGTGATGACGATCATCGGCCCCGACAAGATCGGCAAAATGGCGACCATCATGTCCGACGGCCTGTTCACCGGTATCGACCTCGCCGCCATTGCGAAGATCGGTGTGTTCCTCGCGGCCATCTACGGCCTGAGTGCGCTTTTTGGCTTTATCCAGCACTATATCATGGCGGTCGTGACGCTGAAAATGTCCTACCGCATGAGAGGTGAGCTCTCGGAAAAGATCAACCGCGTGCCGCAGAAGTATTTCAACACCACCTCGCAGGGCGACATTTTGAGCCGCATCACAAACGATGTGTCAACGCTCCAGCAGGGACTTACCAACAGCCTGCCGACCATCATCAGCGCCGCGACGCAGTTTGTCGGCTGCCTTATTATGATGTTCGTGACCGAATGGCGCATGGCGCTCGTCGCACTGTGCATCACGCTCCTTGGCATGGTGCTGATCGTCGCCATCATGTCGAAGTCGCAGCGCTACTTCACCGCGCGGCAGAAGAGCCTCGGCGAGCTCAACGGCTATGTCGAGGAGATGTATTCCGGCCATGAGGTCGTGCGCATCAGCCGCGCAGTCGATAAGGTCCTCGACCACTTCGACAGCCTGAACGCGGCGGTCTATGACGCAAACTGGCGCTCGCAGTTCCTCTCCGGTGTGATGCAGCCGCTCATGAACGTGATCGGCAACCTCTCGTATGTTGCCGTGTGCGTGTTCGGCTCGGTGCTGGCCATCAATGGCACGATCGAATTCGGCGTCATCGTCTCGTTTATCCTGTATGTGCGTCTGTTCACCACGCCTCTGACGCAGATCGCGCAGGGTATGACGAATTTGCAGACGGCCTCGGCCTCTGCCCACCGCATCTTTGACTTTTTGGAGAGCGAGGAGCTCAGCGACGAGAGCGGCAAGACCGAAAAGCTCGACGCCGTGCGCGGCGCGGTGACGTTCGACCATGTGCGCTTCAGCTACCCCGATTCGCCCGACAAGATCATCATCAAGGATTTCTCCGCTGAGGTCCATCCGGGCCAGAAGGTCGCCATCGTCGGCCCCACCGGTGCGGGCAAGACCACGATGGTCAACCTCCTGATGCGCTTTTTCGAGGTCAACAGCGGCCGCATCACGATCGACGGCGTGGCGACGACCGACCTGCGCCGCCCCGATGTCCACAAGCTCTTCGGCATGGTCCTGCAGGACACGTGGCTCTTTGAAGGTACCATCCGCGAGAACCTAGTCTACAACATGGAAGGTATCACGGACGAGCAGCTCGAAACGGTCTGCAAGGCCTGCGGCCTCGACAAATTTGTCCACTCGCTGCCACAGGGCTTTGACACCGTGCTTAGCGAGAGCACGACCATCTCGGCGGGACAGAAGCAGCTTTTGACCATCGCCCGCGCGATGCTCCAGAATGCGCCGATGCTGATCCTCGACGAGGCAACGTCCTCGGTCGATACGCGCACGGAACTTCTCATTCAGCGCGCGATGGACGAGCTGACAAAGGGGCGGACGAGCTTTGTCATCGCCCACCGCCTGTCGACCATCAAGAACGCCGACCTCATCCTCGTGATGCGCGACGGCGACGTCATCGAGAGCGGCACGCACGAGCAGCTGATGGAGCAAAACGGCTTCTACGCCGAGCTCTACAACAGCCAGTTCGCGCAGGCGTCGTAAAGAAAAACCAGCGCAGGTGAGCCTGCGCTGGTTTATATTTTCTGCGGAAGAAGTTAAAAGAAAGTTTATTGCCGAACTGGGAAACGGTGGTATAATAAGAAACATTCAAGGGCTGACAAAGCCCGCACCGCGAAAGGAAGCGGAAACATATGAATTGGTTTCAGAAATTGCTGTCGAATCCCTTTTTGCTCATCGGCCTCTCGTCGTGGTTCTGGGCGCAGCTCATCAAGACGATCATCCATGCCATTGTGACGAAGAGCATCGACTTTACGCGCCTGATCGGCGACGGCGGGATGCCGAGCGGCCATTCGGCCACGGTCTCGTCGCTCGCGACCGCGGCGGCGCTCGTCTACGGGCTCGGTTCGTTTGAATTCGCGATGGCGTTCATCTTCGCCATTGTCGTCTGCAAGGACGCGATGGGCGTCCGGCTCGAAACGGGGCGGCAGGCCGTTATCATTAACGACATCGTCGAGGCCTTCAACTCGCTCGCGTCGGAAAAGCTTCCGGAGGCGAAGCTCAAGGAGTTTGTCGGCCACACGCCGCTGCAAGTCATCGCCGGTATTCTGCTCGGCGTGGCGAACACATTTATCATGTACTACTGCGTACTGTGAGGGAAAGGACCTGACGCTTTTTATTAACTGCTGCCCGCGCGGAGAATCGCGCACGGAAAAACTGGCCCGCGCGCTGCTTAAAGCGCTCGGCGAATACGAGGAACTGCGCCTTTATGACGAGCCGCTGCACCCGCTGGGGCGCGCGGACATCGCAAAGCGCGACGCGCTGCTCGCGGAAAAGAAGTATGACGATGAAATGTTCCGTTACGCCCGTCAGTTCGCCGCGGCGGACAGGATCGTCATCGCTGCGCCGCTGTGGGACCTGTCGTTCCCTGCGCAGCTCAAGGTGTATTTGGAGAATATTTATGTCACGGGCATCGTGACGAAGTACAGCGAGGCGGGCGAGCCCGTCGGCCTGTGCCGCGCAAGCGAGCTCTACTATGTCACGACCAGCGGCGGGCCGTTTGACGGCCACTTTGGCTACGACTACTGGAAGACCATCGCGCAGGACTGCTTCGGCATCCCGACCGTCAAGCTCATGGAAGCCGAAAACCTCGACATCGTGGGCGCAGACGCGGAAAAGATCGTCGACGATGCCATCAAGGCCTACGGCCCTGCGTAAAATCAAACTTGTATAGCAAAAAAGCTCCGTGCCAAGGCACGGAGCTTTTTTATCGGGAAAAATCAGTGGACGCTGCTTTGCTCGCTTTCGGGCAGGAGGTTCGTCATGCTCTTGAGGCCGATGGCGAGTGTGGACATGTTGTGCAGCAGCGCCGAGGTCGTCGGCGGCAGGATGCCAAGCACGCCAAGCACGATGAGCGAGAAGTTGAAGCCCACGATGAAACGGTAGTTGCGGTGGATGCGGGCCATGAGCTCCTGACTGAGAGAGCGCAGCGTGACGAGCGCGAACAGATCTTCGGACGAGATGGTAATATCCGCGATCTCGCGCGCGATGGCGGCGCCGGTCGAAATGGCGATGCCTGCGTCGGCTTCGGACAGGGCGGGGGAGTCGTTCACGCCGTCGCCGATCATGATGACCTTGCGGCCCGCGGCCTTTTCGCTGCGGACGAACGCGGCCTTGTCCTCGGGCAGCACTTCGGCGTAGACGTCGTCGACGCCGACCTCAGCGGCGACGGCTTCGGCAGTCTTGCGGCTGTCGCCGGTCATCATCACGACCTTGTCGATACCGAGCTCGTGCAGCGCGCGCACGGCGGCTTTCGCCTCCTTGCGCAGGGGGTCATGAATGCAGATGACCGCGGCGAGCTCGCCCGCGATACAGAGGTACAGGTGCGAATACTCGGGCGGGAGCGATTCAAACTTGTCCTCTTCGCCCTCCGGCACGCGGCAGCCCTCGTCCTCGAAGACGAAGTGCGCGCTGCCGATGAGCACTGTTTTCTCGTCCACCATGCTCGAAATGCCGTGCGCCACGACGTACTGGACCTGAGAGTGATACTCCTCGTGCGTCAATCCGCGGTCCCTGGCCTCGGCCACGACGGCGTTGGCGATGGAATGGGGATAGTGCTCTTCGAGGCACGCGGCGAGGCGGAGCATCTCGCTTTCCTCATTGCCGCCGAAGGTGACGATTCTTGCGACCTTGGGCGTGGCGTAGGTGAGCGTGCCGGTCTTGTCAAAGACGATGGTGTTCGCCTGGGCGACGGCTTCGAGGAAGCGCCCGCCCTTGACGGAGATGTGATGGCTGCTGCTCTCGCGCATGGCAGAGAGCACCGCGATGGGCATGGAGAGCTTGAGCGCGCAGGAGAAGTCGACCATCAGCACGGCCAGCATCTTTGTGACGTTGCGCGTGATGAGATAGGTCAGGATCGTGCCACCGAGCGTATAGGGTACGAGCCTGTCGGCAAGGCGCGAGGCCTTGTCCTCAGCCTTGGATTTGAGCTTTTCCGACTCTTCGATCATGCGCACGATGCGGTCATAGCGGCCGCCGCCGAGCGCCTTTTCCACGCGAACGACACACTCGCCCTCTTCGGCGACCGTGCCTGCGTAGACATAGCTGCCCTCGCGCTTGGGGACGGGCATGGACTCGCCCGTCATGGATGCCTGATTGACCATCGCCTCGCCGGAGACGACCTTGCCGTCGAGCGGGATGAGGCTGCCGGTGCGGACAACGACGCAGTCGCCCGCCTGAATATCGCCGATGGGAACGAGCGTTTCCGTCTCGCCCGTCTTGAGCCAGACGTGGTCGACGTTGAGCGACATGGCGCCCGCGAGGTCCGCAACGGACTTCTTGTGCGTCCAGTCCTCGAGGATTTCGCCGAGGCGGAGCATGAACATCACGGAGCTCGCCGTTGAGAAGTCGCCGCGCACCATCGACACAGTGACGGCGGTGGCGTCGAGCACGGCGACGGAGAGCTTACCGTGCAGCAGTGCGGAAAGACCCTCGCGGATATACTTGATCGAATGGTAGATGGCGAGCGCCGTGGTGACGGGGAGCGGGAAGAAGAGCTTCGAGATCACGCGGCGGATCACCGTCCACGAGAGCTTGTCTTCAAATTCACGGTTGAGTTTGCGCGTCGTATGGTCGGGGACAAGGTCCATCGTCTCGGCCTTGTCGAACGAGAACGCCGCGAGCGCGTGCACGAGCGCGGCGCGGTCCGCGCGGTAAACGATCACGGCGTCCTGCGTGCGGTCAAAGACCGAGACCTCGCTCACGCCGTCCACACTGCGCAGATAATATTCCAGAACGTCCGCCTGATGCAGCGTCATGCGGCGGCAATTCAGATGCACGCGCATGCGCCCGGCGGATTCGTGCAGAATTTTGCATTTCATAGTGTATCAATTCCTCCGAAAGTGAAAGAGAGCCGCGCGTCGCGGCTCTCCTGCGATTTATTCCTCGTCCGCTTTTTCCTCGGACGCGTCCTCAATGACTTCGGCGTCCTCTTCCGCTGCGCGGCGCTCGTTGATGTCCTTGGCGTCGGCGTAGACGTCCTCAGCATCCTCACGGACGTTCGTGACGGCCTGCATCACGCAGTCCTTGGCACGCAGCACCGCGGCGGTGGTGTGAGAGTAGACCTTTTTGGCATCCTTGCTGGAAAGGATCTTGAGACCGGCGGTGCCGAACAGCACGCCTGCTGCAAATAAACCGAGATGTTTCATTGTGTAAAAACCTCCTGTCGATTTTTGTAAAAACGAGATGTTTTTCAATTTCCTGCACAATATAACACAGTGCTTTTTGAATTGCAAGTGGGGAAATGTTAAAAAATGACGAACAATGGGAAGCGCTGTTTTGTCGCGTTTTCCTCAGATGTTCGCGCGCTCGTCCCAGAGCGTCAGCGCGCCGGATTGCAGCGTTTTCGGAACGTCGATGATGCGCTGGTTCGACGAGCCGCGAAAGCGCAGCGAGATATCGTGCAGCGCGTCCACATACCGTCCGTCGACGAGCACGTCGAGCAGGGACAGCAGTTCGTCTGTCACCTCGCAGCGCGGGTATGCGGCGGGGTCGTGCAGCTCCTCCCACGTAAAGCCCGTGAACGACCAGATCGTCTTTTGCGGCAGCTCACGTCTCACGCGGCGGAGAAACGGCAGCAGTGCGCGCTGATTTTTAGGCTCGAACGGCTCGCCGCCGAGCAGCGTGAGACCATTGATATAATCGGGGGAGAGCAGGCGCAGAAGCTCATCCTCCGTCTCGCCCGTAAAGGGCTTGCCGTAGCAGAAGTCCCACGTCTGGGGCTGAAAGCAGTTTTCGCAGTGGTTCGTACAGCCGGAGACGAACAACGTCACGCGCACGCCAAGGCCGTTGGCGATGTCGCAGTTTTTGATCTCGCCATAGTGCATGGGAAATGACCTCCTTATCAGAAAAAGGTGGGAGCGCGGTGCGCTCCCACCCAAACTGCAATTATATGGCGCAGCCTTACAGATGCAGCACGCGCTCTTTGATCTCCTGCGTGCGGCCCTGGTTCCAGAACTGGGTGCCGATGTAGCCGCAGGTACGGCGGGCGACGTTCATCTTGTCCTGATCGGTGTTGCCGCACTTCGGGCAGCGCCAGATGAGCTTGCCGCCCTCTTCGACGATGTCGATCTCGCCGTCCCAGCCGCAGACCTGGCAGTAGTCGCTCTTCGTGTTGAGCTCGGCGTAGATGATGTTGTCGTAGATGAACTTCATCACCTGCAAAACCGCTTCAAGGTTCTGCTGCATGTTGGGCACTTCGACATAGCTGATCGCGCCGCCGGGGGAGAGGTGCTGGAACTGCGCCTCGAACTTGAGCTTGGTGAACGCGTCGATCTTTTCCGTCACGTGGACGTGGTAGGAGTTCGTGATATAGCCCTTGTCCGTCACGCCCTCGATCACGCCGAAGCGCTTTTGCAGGCACTTGGCGAACTTGTAGGTCGTGGACTCGAGCGGCGTGCCATAGAGGGAGTAGTCGATGTTTTCGGCGGTTTTCCACTCCTTGCACTTGTCGTTCATCTTCTGCATGATGGAGAGGGCGAACGGTGTTGCGCTGGGGTCGGTGTGGCTCTTGCCGGTCATGTACTTCACGCACTCATAGAGGCCGGCGTAGCCCAGGGAGATGGTGGAGTAGCCGTGGTAGAGCAGCTTGTCGATGGTCTCGCCCTTCTTCAGCCGGGCGCAGGCGCCGTACTGCCACAGAATCGGGGCCACGTCGGAGAGAGTGCCCTTCAGCCGGTTGTGCCGGCACATCAGGGCACGGTGGCACAGCTCCAGGCGTTCGTCAAAGATCTTCCAGAACTTGTCCAGGTCGCCGCCGGAGGACAGGGCCACGTCAGGGAGGTTGATGGTCACCACGCCCTGGTTGAAGCGGCCCTCGAACTTGTAGTTCCCATTCTCGTCCTTCCAGGGGGAGAGAAAGGAGCGGCAGCCCATGGGGGAGAACACGTTGCCCTCGTAGTTCTCCCGCATCTTCTTAGCGGAGATATAGTCGGGGTACATCCGCTTGGCGGAGCACTTGACGGCCAGCTCGGTAATGTAGTCATACTTGCCGCCCTTCAGGCAGTTGTGCTCGTCCAGCACGTACACCAGCTTGGGGAAAGCGGGGGTGATGTAGACCCCCTTCTCGTTCTTGATGCCCTCCAGGCGTTGGCGCAGCACCTCCTCTACGATCATGGCGTTCTCCTCCAGATAGGGGTCGCCTTCCTGAAGGTTCAGGAACAGGGTGACGAAGGGGGACTGGCCGTTGGTGGTCATCAGGGTGTTGATCTGGTACTGGATGGTCTGAACGCCGCTCTTCAGCTCGTCCTTCAGCCGGTCGGCCAC
>ENA-OPNB01000470-OPNB01000470.1-human-gut-metagenome-genome-assembly--contig:-NODE-470-length-43993-cov-6.088397_pt1 | contig 43993 bp, 28 predicted proteins | sample MGYA00241528_ERZ501754 | MGnify/ENA primary metagenome ERZ501754 (study PRJEB25962, sample SAMEA2042646) | human gut metagenome | biome: human gut; feature: human-associated habitat; material: faeces... | reverse complement strand
GCGCACCTAGGACATGTATTTACGGATGGTCCGAAAGAAAAAGGAGGATTACGTTACTGTATCAATAGTGCTTCTCTTCGTTTTATTCCGAAAGAAAAAATGAAAGAGGAAGGCTACGGAGAATACTTACCGCTTATCAAATAAAAAAAGAACGGCGGACTGTCCTTCAAAGGCTGTCCATCGCGTTTAATGCATTTTTTTACCTACCTTTGCATCCGATAATTAAAAGGTAAATGATGAAAACAAATAGCCAAAAGCGTATTCTTCCGCTAGCTCTCAGTGGAGGAATACTCATCTGCCTCATTTGTATCTACTCAGGTCGCAGCGTTCTTCTACGGAGCATAGTCAACCGACACACATCCCGTATCGAGCAGACACACGGGTTATGCATTCATTACGACAAACTGGAGATGAATGGTTTAAATGAAATATCTCTCCAAGGCCTTTCGGTTATCCCCGAACAACGGGATACACTATTCACGTTAGCATCAACCCGCATCAAGCTGAATTTCTGGAAATTACTCACCAAGAAAATAGAAGTAAGCTACATAGCAGCAGAAGATATCAGACTCACATTTACAAAGCAAGACTCCATCGCCAATTATGATTTTCTCTTTAAAAAAGACCGGAAAGTTCCATCACAAACATCCGGTCAAACCGTAACGGAAATCAATTATGCGGAAAGAATAAACAAGCTACTCAATTTATGCTACGGTTTTCTACCTGAAAACGGACAATTAAAACAGATTTATATCACTGAACGAAAAGACAGCAACTTCGTTTCTATGGTATTCCCTTCTTTTATCATCAAAGAGAACAAGTTCCGGTCAACCATTGAGATACACGAAGATACACTAACCCGGCATTGGATAGCTGATGGCGAACTGAAACAATCTGCCAATACATTAATGGCAAAGCTATACTCTGCCGATTCCACAAAAGTTTCTATACCTTATATTACCCGCCGTTTTGGTGCGAAAGTCACTTTTGACACCTTATCTTATAGCATGACCAAAGAAAGTAATGGAAAAAACCAGCTATATCTCAACGGAAAAGCGAAAGTAAACGGACTTGATATATTCCACAAAGTACTGTCTCCCGAAGTGATTCATCTCGACCGCGGACATTTAGGATATCAAATGAACATTAGCGACCATTCTTTTGAATTGGATAGCACCACTACGGTTATATTCAATAAAATTCAGGTTCATCCTTATCTACGAGCCGAAAAGAAAAAAGATTTATGGCATTTCACTGCAGCCGTTGACAAATCATGGTTTCCGGCAGACGAGCTGTTCAGTTCTCTGCCCAAAGGCCTGTTCAACAACCTGGAAGGTATCAAAACAAGTGGTGAGTTAGCTTATCATTTCCTGTTGGATATTGATTTTGCACAATTGGATAGTCTCAAATTAGAATCAGAGTTGAAAGAGAGGAATTTCGAAATTGTAGAATATGGCGATACCCAACTGTCCAAGATGTCAGGCGAGTTTGTCTACACAGCATATGAAAATGGAATGCCAGTACGCACTTTCCCCGTCGGCCCTTCCTGGGAACATTTCACCCCACTTGACAGCATTTCACCGATCCTGCAAATGTCTGTGATGCAAAGTGAAGACGGGGCGTTTTATTATCATCATGGTTTCCTGCCCGATGCACTCCGCGAAGCGTTGATTTACGATTTGCAAGTCAAACGTTTTGCACGTGGCGGAAGCACTATCACAATGCAATTAGTGAAGAATGTATTTCTGAACAAAAATAAAAACTTTGCCCGCAAACTGGAAGAAGCATTGATTGTATGGATCATAGAAACAAAGAGACTGACTTCGAAAGAACGGATGTATGAGGTATATCTGAATATTGCGGAATGGGGCCCGCTAATCTACGGCATCCAGGAGGCTTCCGCCTACTACTTCAACAAACGTCCTTCCCAACTGACTACGGAAGAAAGTATCTTCCTGGCTTCTATCATCCCGAAGCCCAAACATTTCCGCAGTTCTTTCGCAGAAAACGGAAAACTGAAAGAGAGCATGGAAGGATATTATAAACTCATTGCCGGATGTCTTGCCCAAAAAGGTTTGATAAGTGAAATCGAGGCGGATACTATCCGCCCCGAAATCCAAGTTACGGGCGATGCCCTGAATAGTCTAGCCGGCAAAACACCGGAGTCTAGCTCTCCTACCGCTGAGGAGCAATGATATAAATAATTAAAGGAATAGGTTATCTTCTTGAATTGGTGTCTCGCTCTGAAGAACGGGAAGAAGAACTTCGACTGCTGCTTCTCGTACTTTCGGAAGAGGAACGTCTTTCCGTTTTTCCACCGGAAACATTGCTCCGGTTAGAACTACTGCTACGGCTCGGACCGGAAGTACTGCTACTGCGACCGGAACTGCTGCCCCGGCTAGTGGAAGTGTTACTTCTATCGGAACGATTATTTCTACCGGACGAAGAGCTACTGCCGCTACCGGACGGACGACTATTATTTCTTCTACTTGTACTCGAGCTACTACTCTCACGATTAGGACGGCTTGCTGTCGTACTGCTACCTCCCGTCGGTCTACGATCTGATTCAGGACGAACTGATGTTGAGGGCCGTGAAGAACTGCCAGGCCGCGTTGTCGTTCCAGGTCGCGTTGCCGTTCCGGGACGAGTTGATGTTCCGGGACGAGTTGATGTTCCCGGTCGTGAATTATGACTCGGACGCTGTGATGGACTTGGACGTCCCGTTACCCCCGGACGAGTCGGTGCATTGTGCGGACGGACGGAAGAATTCGGGCGGAAATGAACCGAACCAAAATCCGAACGACGATAAGAATGGAAAGATCTCTGCTCTCTTACCCGATACGGAGTAGGATAATGTCTGAAATTATATCTGTCCCGATAGAAACTTACGTGATGAAGGTGCGGGCGATAATGTGCTCCACAGTAAGTCCGATAATGATAAGGCAGACCGAAGTAGAACAAACTACGATTCGGATAATTCACATAAACCCGGAAACTCCATCTTCCGCCGGTAATATAAATCGGGCGGTAGAAATAATCAGCTCCCAGAAACCGACGATACTGTGCATCACTCAATACCCACCGGAGGTCATCATTACGAATATCCAAAGCTTCATAATAATCATCTAATGCCCATTCATAGCCACGGGCCACATAATCCATGATATTACGAACAGAATAAATAAAGTCGTAATTAATCTCATACGCATCATTATATTGCTGAGTGCTCAAACTCAATTCGTATGCCATTTTATCAGTAAGAAAGCGTGTTTCCTTACGCACTTTGCTAGTGCTCATTCCAGCCATCGCTGTCGTACCGACAGTCAGCCCGATAGCAAAGAGTAAAAATAATATTCGCTTCATAATTTAATCTCCTATCATTTATTTGTTTGATGATATTCTTTGATAAACTTGTACATTTCATCTTTATACACAGTGGAAAACAAGCTATCAATCACCTTATTAAAATTCTGCTTATCCCTTACATAAGGATAAAGTTTCTTCATCATCTCAACCTGATCGGGCGTATAAGAAATCTCTTTTACAATTCTCACACATTGGCTTGAAGTGACATCATGCTTGTCCAACATCTGTCCGATCAACCTCTTCTGGTCATCACTCATAATTGTGAATTTCAACTTTTCGATGAAGTTATTAAACTCAGTATCCGTCATCAGACGAATTTCTTCCGGCTGGTGACCGGGAACAACTTCAACAGTAGTGACAGTAGTAGGAGGAGGTACTACGACCGGATGCGGCGAAGGTCTGCCATAGCCTTTGAATGTATTCATACTGATCACCTTTTTATTGGCAAACTGAACAATGATTGTCATGGGCTCCGAAGTCAAAACAGGCGTCCCGTTATCACGATGAAATTCCCATTCTTCCATATCACCGTCGAAACGTCGGTAATCCGGTTTTCCCAAAATACTTTCAACATCTCTTTGAGTCATCCCTTGCTGTACACCCATAACCTGCTTGTTAGAAATATAGCTGGTAAAACAGCTGCTGACTCCCAGTCCCAATGCCAACAGTAGGATGATATGTATCTTTTTCATAGCCATATAGTTTTAATAGTTAGTATCAGCGTCTGCCATAGTTCTGCACAAACTTATTCATTTCATCCTTATTGGAAGAAAACGTCAGTGTAGCAATCACCGTAAAGAAAGCCTCCTTGTCAACAATCCGGGGATACATCTTTTTCATGATTGCCATTCGGTCATCATCAAAAGTATAGAGCTTTGTCACTTGGAGACATTGGGCAGACGTAAAATCTGAATTTGCCAATGCAGTATTAAGCAATGCCATGCGATCATCCTCAAACGGTTCTTTCTTCAGATTATTATAGAACGTTTTAAAAAGCTGATCGTTCATCACCCTGTCGTGACGGTCATAATTCGGACGGTGTTCTCCTTGTCCCGGTCTGCCCGGACGGACATTGGCATGACGGTCATCTACAAAAATATCTTTCACACCTCTTCCGTCGAAGTAAATACGTTCGTTGTACAACCTCTCCCCTTTCCAAACACGCTCTCCCGGACGGGTGAAACGGGTAGCATAAACCTCAACCGTGTAATATCCCCGATCCAGGTTAGCTACAAAGCAAGTGGTAGTCGGCAAGCACATCTGGTTTCCACCAAAGTAAACAAGAATAGGGGTATTACCACCGTCAATACGGATTCCGCTGACGGACTGCGCTTGTAAAGAGAGAGCGGATAACAGGATGCAGAAACTTATTATTATCTTACGCATAACTTATCTAGTTTTTATTATTACTTCTTTATTTAATCTGATACTACAAAAATAGGGCGAGGAAACTCCCCACCCCAGTGATTCTCTCTATTCATACATAGGGATTTCCCTATTCTGATTAGGAGTCTGCCAAAGTGATGCCATCTTCGTGCAAGGTTATCAGGTGTTTCTTATATAAGTCACCCACTCCTTTCTTAAAGGTCTTCTTGCTGACACCAAATGTAGCATAAATATCTTCCGCAGGACTTTTATCATTCAGTCTGATCCTTCCGTCATTCTCCCTGATATAATTCAGCAAGGTTTTCGAGAAATCATCTATCTTCTCAAAGCCTGGTTTCTGAAGGATCAAATCCACCTTGCCGTCTTCGCGCACCTGTTTCACAAAAGCCTTCATCTCCATACCTGTCTGCAATGTAGAAAATATCTCGTTTTCGTAAAGCAAACCGCTATACTTATTGTCTATGATTGCCTTGAAGCCCAAATCCGTTTTCTGCCAAATGAGAATATTCACTTCATCCCCCGAAGCATACTCCGGCCTGTCTTTCGACAGATAGCGTTCCACCTTTGCCGAAGCCACAATGCGATAACTTTCATCATCCAAATGTGCATGAATCACGTACTTCCGTCCAACCTGCATCTTCATCTTCTGCTCACTGAACGGCACAAAAAGGTCCTTCATCAACCCCCAGTTCAAGAAAGCTCCAAACTGATTCACCCATGCCACTTCCAGACAGGCAAACTGACCTACCTGCACCAACGGAGTCAGCGTAGTGGCAATCAATCTCTCATCCATATCCAGATAAAGAAAGACATTCAAAAAGTCTCCTATTTTACAGTCTTCGGGCACATAACGGGTGGGCAACAAAATCTCCCCCTCCTCTCCTCCGTCGAGATACATCCCGAAATCGACTTCCTTTACAACTTCAAGCTGATTGAATTTTCCTAATTCGATGCTCATATTTATCCATTTATATAATATAGGATACAAAGATAATCTATTTTAGACAGATCCTTCAATCAGCCAGCTATAACTTTTCGTTATCTGATAAAACTATTTTCAATGAACAATCAGGTCAATAAAGTGTTAACTTTGTAGCGACAAAAAGAAATAACAGATTATTCACCTTTAAATAGATAGCTTTATGGAATTTTTAACCAACGAGAAACTTACAATTGTAGGAGCAGCCGGAATGATTGGCTCCAATATGGCTCAAACTGCCATGATGATGAAACTCACTCCGAATATTTGTCTGTATGATCCGTTTGCTCCCGCTTTGGAAGGGGTGGCAGAAGAATTGTACCACTGCGGCTTCGAAGGTGTCAACCTTACTTATACTTCTGATATCAAAGAAGCGTTGACCGGAGCATCTTACATCGTTTCTTCCGGTGGTGCAGCCCGCAAAGCAGGTATGACCCGCGAGGACTTGCTGAAAGGAAATGCAGAAATCGCCGCTCAATTCGGTAAAGACGTCCGCCAATATTGCCCGAACGTAAAACATATTGTTGTCATTTTCAATCCGGCCGACATTACCGGTTTGATTACCTTACTGTATTCCGGACTGAAACCGTCTCAGGTTTCTACGCTGGCAGCATTAGACAGCACCCGTCTGCAAAACGAACTGGTGAAATACTTCCATATCCCGGCTTCTGAAATTCAGAACTGCCGCACATACGGCGGTCATGGCGAACAAATGGCCGTATTTGCTTCTACCACTAAAGTGAAAGGAGAACCGTTGACTGATTTCATTGGTACGACCCGTCTCCCATTAACCGAATGGGAAGAACTGAAAGTACGTGTTATCCAAGGTGGAAAGCACATCATCGATCTGCGCGGCCGTTCTTCTTTCCAAAGCCCCGCCTATCTTTCTATCGAGATGATTGCTGCGGCAATGGGTGGAAATCCTTTCACGTGGCCGGCTGGTGTTTATTTGTCTGACGGGAAATTCAACCACATACTTATGGCGATGGAGACAATTCTCGATCGTTCGGGAGTACATTACAACCCGGTTTATGGTACGCCGGAAGAAGATAAAGAATTGGAGCGCAGTTATAAGCATTTGTGCGATTTGCGTGATGAGGTGATAGCGATGGGAATCATTCCCCCGGTTTCGGAATGGAATAAACTGAATAAAAATATCGAATAAACAGCGTTGTCGAACCTGTGGAATCCTGTTATAAAAATAGCGGCTTTTTACGAGAAGCCGCTATTTTTATCTTTATATTATACGGGAACCGGTAAATCAACGTCCGAAGTTAAATATGTCGGAGTGTATATGCTCCCGATCCATAATGACTTTCAACTCTTCCACTTTATCGGGATAAGTATTAGCTAAATTATTGTCTTCATGCGGGTCTTCGGCAATGTTGTACAACTCATGAGTCGGGTTTCCGTTTTTGATATTTTGTCGAATCAGTTTCCAATCTCCGGCTCTTACGGCTTGGCGACCGTTTTCCTCGTGGAACTCCCAATACAAGAAGTCATGTTGCCGTTGTTCCCCCTTTCCGGTCAGAGTAGGGAGTATAGACAACCCGTCCATCGCCTCTTCGCGCCAATTCGTATCTTCACCCAACAATTCTACGAAAGTAGGCATCATATCCCAGCCGGCTGCCATCAAGTCGCTTATAGAGCCGGCTTCGATAGTCCCCGGCCAATAGGCGATATAAGGCACGCGCATACCGCCCTCGTACAAAGCTCGTTTCAATCCTCTCAGTCGTTCCTCTGTGTTGAAGAAAGTCGGATCTGCTCCTCCCTCGTTATGAGGGCCGTTATCGCTCGTGAATATAAATAAAGTCTTTTCGGAGATACCCAGCTCTTCCAGTTTATCGATGATTTGTCCCACATACGTGTCCAATCGGGTAATCATAGCCGCAAATTGTGCGCGGGGATTAGTTGCTGTACCATAATCTCCGTTGTCGTACCACGGGTGGGGCTCTTGAAATTTACCTTTATACATATCGACGATACTGTCTTGCGGCTGACACAGTTCGGCATGGGGAATCGTATATGTGAAATAACCGAAAAATGCCTTGTCCTTATTGTCTTCGATGAATTTCATCGCATGTTCGTGTATGGCATCTTGCGAATAACGTCCGTTTTGATACTCTTTTTCTTGGTTATTCCACAAATACTCCGGGTAGTAAGAGTGCGCTTTACGCTGACAGTTGTATCCGTAAAATACGTCGAATCCCATCTTGTTAGCTTCTCCGCCCGAACCGGGATAACCCATACCCCATTTACCGAAACAACCTGTCACATATCCGTTTTGTTGAAACAGATGTCCCAACGTTTCTACATTCGGATCGAGAGGCTCTTGTCCTTCGGGTTGTATTTCTTTATTTCCCCGTATTTTGGTATGTCCGGTGTGTTGCCCGGTCATCAACGAAGCTCTTGATGGAGCGCTTACAGCTGTACTTGCATAAAATTGAGTGAAACTCATGCCTTTATTTACGAGCCTGTTCAGATTGGGAGTCGATATCATTTGTTGGCCGTAGGCCTCTATATCGCTGTATCCCATGTCGTCGCAAAGCAAGTAAATGACATTGGGGCGTTCTGTTGTGGCGACAGCATCTCTCTCTTGGGCGAAGCACAAACCCGAAGTAAGGAGCAGGCTGCTTGCAGGGTATATAAATTTATTGGTATTCATACGTTTTATAAAGGTGTTTAAAGTTTGCTATCGAGAAGTTTGAGTGTGGTCGTTTTCCCGTTTTCCGGTTCGATGACTAAGACGATAAATCTTTCGGGATATTTCAATTCCCCTTCGAAGACGGTATCGGCAGAAAAGTAATTTCCTAACAGTTGGCCGGAGAGGCTCACTGCTTTGATCGTGTTGCGTCCGTCCAGTCCGGTTATGCTCAGTCGTCCGTCGTAGAGGTGAGCTTTGGGTGCTACGCTTCTGTCTCCGTTTTCAATTCCTGTGGGGGTTTTTAAAGGCACTCGATAAAAATACCACCCCGAACCTGTTCCTATACCGGCGTTGTATAGAACGACTCCCCATGTACCGTCTTGGGCGTTTAACAGATAGGAATTGTCGCCTTCGTACTTGATAGAGTAGCTCCCGTTTTCATGACCGCTGGATTCGATTGTGAATTGACTCCCGAGAGTAGAAGCGGTAAAATATTCTTTTTCTAAGACTTTCGACCCGGATATTTGCAAGTTCGTCCCTTTGTTTACGATATATACCCGATTATTTCCGGCATCTTCCAACCGCCAGAGAAATTTGTCTGTTTGGTTCGCCGGTTTTTCCACCCTCAGTGCGGTGGAATAATCCCCACCAGTGTTCGTATCATAGGCGATATATCTCTCTTTTCGGTTGGTGTCGGTGTGAGCATTCATGATTTGATACCAAATCGGGTCTTCGGCTGTGCTTATTTCGGGGGTGGCTAATACGGGAACAGCGGCTTCGAATACGGCTATCAGGCTCGTACTTTTCGTTACGGTAAATGTGTAGACCGATTCTTCACTCACGATTTCGTTTCCCTCTTGCCAACCTTTGAATTCTATGGCAGACTCCGAATTTTCATTGATAATAGCTTTTACGGTGACTTGTGTCCCTATTTCGTAACGGCCGGCGTCGTTTGCCGGTGTTTCGATAATGGCAGTTCCCAGTTCGTCGTTGTTCGATGATACGCTTATAAAGCGGTCGGTTCTATCCGATGCTTCCAAAACATACACTACGAAATCATATACCCGTCCGCTAATCGAGGCATCGGCCGAGGAGGGGGTTGTCGATTCGATTCTTATGCGTATGCGAGTTTTTCCGAGTTCTGCGTTTTCGGGTATCGCTATGGTCTGTACGAAACTTTTGGTGGAGGCTGCTACTTGGGCGGGTCGTGATTCCTTTTCGAATACACCGTCGCGGTTCCAGTCGGTGTAAGTCGAGAGGGTATAGTTCGACGGATCGACGGTCATAGTCGCATTGAACTCGAAAGTTTCGCCCGCGATCAATAAGGAAGTCTCTTTCGACACTATGGCGAAATAACTGCCGGGAGAGTTCGGTTTTGCATATCCCAACGGGTAGATGACTGCATCGCCCGAGGTCGTTGCCGAAGAGATATAGCCTCCGCTGGCAGATCCGGCCGGCATTTGGTATATGGGGCTTTTTTCGCTGATACGCCCCAGCCGTATCATGGTTTCGAAAGGGTTCGATGAAATGTAGTCGTTACTCGAATCGTCGGCAGCTATTGCCGGTATTGTCATTGTAGCAACGGTGGCCGCTGCCAGAAATTTAAAGAATATATTCATGTCTTATCTATTGGATATAAATACAAAAGCATAGGACAATATAATTTTATCCTATGCTTTTATATCAGAGTTATTTAATGAATTTGATCATTTCTCCGCCTACATTTGCGATATACACACCTTTTTCGAGGGCCGATACAGAGATTTCCGTTGCATTGTTTACTTGCAAGACAATCTGTCCCGACAAATTATAAACGGTGGTTTGGGTGGGATTGGGGGAAATCAAGAGTCCGGCGTGAGCATCGTAATAAACCTTACCGGAAGCTATTCCTTCGATTCTCGATGCCGGAGAGATGGCGATTTCGAAATCATAGGCAATACCGTTTCTTATCTCGTTATAGAATTCGGTGAAGACTTTCGAGGGCCAGTCGTTGGACCAGGGATCGGGCCCCATGTAAACGACGCGCATGCGATAGGTTCCGGGAGCGGTTTCGGCCGGAACGGTTATCGTTCTGTCCCAACCTTCTGTAACATTGCCGTCAGGATCGTCGAAAGTATTGTCGCCTGAGTTATTGCCTACGGCAGCGTAAATCTCGTTTTCGCCGCTGAATTCTTTATCGTTGTTCCAGTCTATGTAGAGTGTTTGGTAAGACCAGACGATTTCAGGCTCGCATACGATGTCTCTATATCCGTTGTTATAGGTGATATCCTCGTTATACTGCTTGAAATTCATGGAGAAGTTTTCAACACCCTCTTCGAGGCGGATTGGATTTTCGGTCTTGTCGATAACAGCTCCTTCTACTTGTGGTGTATGTAGTTTTTTATATTCGGTGAAGGGGAGTTCTTCTTGGGTTGCGCAGGTGAACAGAGTCTCGGTATTATCGCCTGCGGTATAAGAAACAGAGCCTAAATAACGGTTCTGTTGATTAAGGTCCGTGACGTAGAAACGGGTCATGATGGGATAATCCTTTTCGACGAATTCGGCGACGAGAGTTTTATCTTCTGTCCCTTCGTAAGAATAAGTGTGTCTGTAACTTATAACAGTTTCAGTTCCCTCTTCCACCCATCTGTAAAACATATAGTTGTCGGCTGCGGTCGCTTTTACGATAAGAGCTTCCGTTTCAGGAACCTCTACACTTGTCGACTCTTTTCCTTCTATGGATACCGATCCTTTTGCCGAGTCTGCCGATTTTACTGAGACGGTTTTGGTAGCCGTTGGAGGGGTGTATTGAGCCGGATAGAAAAACCAGCCCGAGGCTTGGTGTGTTCCCATTTCATAAACGGTTACACCGTAATCCCATGACGTATCTGCGGCGTTCAGATAAGCGGCTTCCGAAATCCCGGTGTAATCCAGACAGTATTGTTTATCGGCACACTGCTGTTGTCCTGTGGAAGCAGATGTGGCCAGTACCCAAACAGCACCCTCGTCTGCACTCATCTCTAACATCGTATTGTTGATAGCGGTAGCTTCTACTGGAACAACAATGCGCATACCGCTCGAATGAACCAGTACGCAGTAATTGTCGCCTCCGTCCGCTTTTTCCAAACGCCAGATGTAAGCAGCATCGGTTGGCGGTGTGGTTAGCTGGTCGGTACATAAATTCGAACCGTCCCATTTCATAAATCGGTTTTGTCGATCGGAAGCCGTGAGGTGGGACGACATCATTGTATACCATTTGGGGGATTCCGCTGTGCTTATTTCGGGTTCGACAACCCCTGAAATAGGAGTAACCTGTGCTACGGATAGATTTGAAACAAGTAGACCTGCTAAAAGCAGTAACGGATTAAATAAAGATTTTTTCATACATAAAGTGTTTTTAATGGGTAATTAAATGTGTTTGTTTATTTTTTAATGATATTAGTAACGAACGGTTGTCTTTTATATAATTTTATTATGGGTTATTTCTAACGGTATGTAATCGCTTATATATTTTATAACTAATATGAAGGTTTAATCCCTAGTGAGAAAATTGGTTTTTTATGATTTACCTCATAAATAGTAATATTATACTATAATTAATTATATATTTATAAGGTGAATTTCTCCCATCGACTGCTAAAAGTATTACTATATTGGAGGGGGAAGTCTGAGTGAATACCCTCGTAGAGGTTCTCGAATGTCGCTTGAAAAAAATTAAAACAGTTTCTAAATATTTCGTATTGGATTATTTCTTAAAAAAGTTGTAAATTGCAGCGAATTTTAAATTTCAGGTTATGAAAAGATATTTGGTCACCGGTGCGGCCGGATTTATTGGGGCGAACTTTTTGAAATATTTGTTGAAAAAGTACGAAGAAGATATATATGTGGTCGTTTTAGACAAACTTACGTATGCCGGGAATCTGGGTACTATTAAAGACGAAATAGCCGATTCGAGAGTGCGGTTCGTGAAGGGGGACATACGCAATGCTGAATTGGTAGCGAACATTTTTGCCGAAACCGATATAGATTATGTGGTCAATTTTGCGGCCGAATCGCACGTAGACCGCAGCATAGCCAATCCGCAGCTCTTCTTGGAAACGAATATATTGGGCACGCAGAATATGCTCGATTGCGCCCGCAAGGCTTGGTATAAGGGAAAAGATTCCGAAGGGAAGCCTCTCTATGTCGAGGGAAAGAAATTCTTGCAAGTATCGACCGACGAGGTCTACGGCTCGTTGTCTAAGGATTATATCGACCCGCAGCCGTTGGAAATTACCGATGCCGATGTGCGCAAAGTGGTGACCGGACGTACCGACCTGCATACTTATGGCAAACGGTTCTTTACGGAGACGACACCGCTCGATCCCCGTTCTCCTTATTCGGCTTCGAAGACGAGTGCCGATATGTTCGTGAGGGCTTACCACGAAACCTACGGCATGCCGGTGAATATTACCCGGTGTTCCAACAATTACGGTCCCTATCATTTCCCGGAAAAATTGATACCTCTGATTATCAAGAATATATTGGCCGGTCAGAAACTCCCGGTCTATGGTAAGGGCGACAATGTGCGCGACTGGCTCTATGTGGAAGACCACGCTAAGGCTATCGATGCCGTATTGGAACGCGGCCGTATCGGCGAAGTCTATAATGTGGGCGGATTCAACGAAGAACAGAATATCAATATCGTGAAGCTCATCATCGATATTATTGCCCGTATCATGCGGGAAGAACCGGAATATCGTAGGGTATTGAAGACCGATGTGAAGAATATTAACGAGGATTTGATTACTTTCGTGGGCGACCGTCCGGGGCACGACATGCGTTATGCCATCGATCCGTCGAAGATTGCCCGTGAATTGGGCTGGTATCCCGAGACCCCCTTTACCGTGGGGATAGAGAAAACTGTGCGTTGGTATCTCGATCATCAAGATTGGGTGGACGAAGTAGTCAGCGGCGATTATCAGAAATATTACGAACAAATGTACGGCAATCGTTGATTGCCCTAATAAGATACGAACGATGAAAGGCATAGTATTGGCCGGAGGCTCCGGCACGAGATTGTATCCCATTACTCGGGGAGTATCGAAGCAGATGCTTCCGGTGTATGACAAACCTATGATTTATTACCCCATATCGGTATTGATGTTGTCTGGTATTCGTGAGATACTTATTATCAGCACTCCTACCGATTTGCCCGGATTCAAGAGATTGTTGGGAGACGGCGGACAGTTCGGCGTGCGTTTCGAGTATGCCGAGCAGCCATCGCCCGATGGACTGGCGCAGGCGTTTATCATCGGGGAGAAGTTTGTGGGGAACGACACCGTGTGCTTGGTGTTGGGCGACAACATCTTTTACGGGCAGAGCTTTACCCGCATGCTGAGACAGGCCGTTGCCGATGCCGATAAAGGAACGGCGACGGTGTTCGGTTACCGGGTGGGGGATCCCGAACGTTACGGTGTAGTCGAGTTCGACGAAAGCGGACGGGCGATCAGTATCGAGGAGAAACCGGTAAAGCCTCGTTCTAACTATGCCGTGGTCGGTCTTTATTTTTACCCTAATCGGGTCGTGGAGGTTGCCAAGCAGGTGAAACCATCGGCACGGGGAGAATTGGAAATAACCTCGGTGAATCAGGTCTTTCTCCAATCGCAGGCTCTTGGCGTACAGTTGATGGGACGAGGTTTCGCTTGGCTCGATACCGGTACGCATGAATCGCTGTACGAGGCATCGAACTTTATCGAGACCATCGAACACCGACAAGGGCTGAAAGTGGCCTCTTTGGAAGAAATCGCTTATCGCATGGGGTGGATAGACAAGGAACATTTGCTCGGACTCGCCGAGCCGATGAAGAAAAACCAGTATGGACAATATTTGATAAGACTGGCGAACGATGAGCTTTGACCGGGTGAGATGGATCGAGTTGCCCAAAGTGGCAGATAAGCGGGGAAACCTGTCGTTCATCGAGAGTGCACGGCATATTCCGTTCGAGATAGCGCGTACTTACTGGCTGTACGATGTGCCGGGTGACGAGCATCGCAACGGCCACGCTTTCAAAGAACAGGAGGAGTTTATCGTGGCCTTGTCGGGCAGCTTCGATATCGTGTTGAATGACGGCACGGAGACTCGGCGCTATCACATGGCACGTTCGTATTACGGCTTGTATGTGCCCCGCATGATGTGGCGTGAGCTGGATAACTTCTCGACCAATTCGCTGGCGTTGGTATTGTCGTCGACTTTGTACGATGCCGGCGATTATATAGAAGATTTTGAAGAGTACCGCACTTTATTGAAAGGAAGGAATGATGAGTAAAAGAGCTTCGGTGGACGATTGCCGACTGATACGATTGCCCAAGCACGAGCGAGAGAATGGAAACATCACTGTGGTGGAGAATGACATCGACCTGCCTTTTGCCGTGAAACGGGTGTACTATCTGTATGATGTGCCTGGCGGAGAGGAACGGGGCGGTCATTCACACAAGCAACTTTACCAGTTGTTGGTGGCGGCCGGTGGATCGTTCGATGTAATTCTCGACGACGGCATCTCCACCCGTACGGTGACTTTGAACCGACCCTCCTACGGGCTGCTTATCGTGCCGGGTATCTGGCGGGTACTCAATAATTTCTCGTCGGGGTCGGTCTGTTTGGTGCTGACTTCCGATTATTACGAAGAGTCGGATTATATTCGCGATTATCAAGAGTTTAAAGAAATTAGCCGATAGATGAAATATCCCCAATTATCCCTACGAGAAACCAATGCTCCTTATATGGAGGAGATGAAGACCGCCGCCGCCGAAGTTATCGAGGGCGGGTGGTATATCCGGGGGAAGTACGTGTCCCGGTTGGAAGAGCAATTATGTGCATATCTGGGTTGTCGCTATGCGGTAGCTACGGGAAACGGGTTGGATGCCTTGCGTTTAATGTTACGTGCATACATCGAGATGGGTGTCATGCAGCCGGGCGACGAGGTGATCGTGCCCTCGAATACCTATGTGGCTTCGGTTCTCGCCATTACCGACAATGGGCTCGTACCTGTGTTCGTCGAGCCGTCGATACACACATACAATCTCGATACTTCTTTGGTGGAGCGGGCTGTAACCGCTCGCACGCGGGCGATTATGGTCGTCCATCTGTACGGTCGGGTTTGTTGGGACGAATGTCTGAAAGACGTAGCTGCCCGTTACGGGTTGAAAATTGTAGAGGATAACGCTCAGGCTTTCGGTGCGGTTTCGCCGGTGGCGGGATTGCAGGGCTCGTTTCATACCGGAGCTTTGGGCAATGCCGCCGGATTGAGTTTCTATCCGACCAAAAATTTGGGCGCATTGGGTGATGCGGGAGCAGTGACGACCGATGACGGGGAACTGGCCGAAGTGGTTCGAGCATTGGGTAATTACGGCTCGGCAGAGCGGTATGTGAATCTTTATAAGGGGGTGAACAGCCGCATGGACGATTTGCAAGCTGCATTCTTGTCGGTGAAATTGAAATATCTCGATGAGGATAATCGCCGTAGAGTCGCTGTCGCAAAGGCATATTCCGAACATATACATGGCAAGGAAATCGTACTTCCCGAACCGGGAGGTGAGGGAGAACACATTTGGCATCAGTATGTCGTACGATGTTCCGAGCGGGACCGGCTGAAAAGCTATTTGGAATCGGAAGGGGTGGGCACTCTCATTCATTATCCCATACCTCCACACAAACAACAGTGTTATCGAGAATACAATCGATTGTCTCTGCCTATTGCCGAACAGCTTGCCGATGAGGTATTGAGTCTGCCGATGTCGGCTTATCTAAACGAATCCGATGTGCTTGAAATTGCGAGGATCATCAACCGGTTTTCTTAAACTTTTTGTTTTTAACTTCCTTTTTAAGCGATGAAACAGAGAGATAAAAACTCCTTTTCGTGTGTACCGGATACTAAATTTCCAACATTCTTTTTTCTCTGTCCAGATCTTTTGCATTCAGTAATGGAGAAGGAACATTGCATGTTTTGATGTAGTCTCCCGACTGGCAAGTATAATCGTAATAAGGACGTATCTCGTCGGTTAATTCTTCGGGTGATACGAGGCGACCTTTTAAAAGCAGGAAATCGTCGATGTTAGTACTGTCGGAATGCTTGATGAAAAGGATGCGCCGTGCAATAGGATTGCGGTTATAATCTAAACATAGGTAGAGACCTTTCAGCATATGGGGAAAATCATACATAGGTAATTGTAGATAAATGGTAAATAGAGCCATTTGCGGCATTTCCCGTTCATTGAACATAATGTAGGCATTTTGGTGATTGCTGAACATACCTATGCCGCAATGAGTCGTATTATATGTGTTCATGTGCATTACTCTTACGTAAGAGTTGTTTTCGGAAGCAGAGATTAGATAAGGCTCTACTTTCAATGAATGCGATGAGGACGATAAACTGTAACTGATATAAATTCCGCTGTAATTATATACCTCTTGCACCGAGTTTTGCATTTCTTCGGTTAGCATGTTTAAAAAAGGATTTGCTTTTTCTTCTACACCGGTATTGGGTTCCAATCGGAAAAGTTGTGTTTTCAGTTCTTGTAAATTGCCTAACAACCTCTTTTTTGATATATTGTTCACTTGTGAAAGGGCATAATCCAATGCATCTTCTTCATTTTCTCCTTTATTGACACCACTCAAATAGGTGGGTAATACGCTGGAATATAAAGAAGACAATACGCTGGCTGCCATGTTGGTATAGTCGGCGATTTCCTTCATTTTTACACCTTGATTCCGTAAATACTCTATTCGTTTATATATGTCAAGCAAATCGTTCATAAGCATTAAATTTCTATCGAACCTTAAAATAATTATACAAAGAAACTAAACTTCTATTATGTTTTCATTGCATAAATATTTCATTAATGTTACGTTATAAAACTCTGAAAATATGGTGTTTATAAATAATAAAAAATCATTTTTAGGCTTTTGAAGTTGCGTTACATTTGTCGATGAAATCAAGAATATAAGAGATCTGATGAATATAAATGAACTAAAAAAAGGTATTTCTTCTAACCGAAAGTTATCCGATGTACTTTTTATCTTTTGGGCGGGCGGTGCGGCTTTGTTGTCTTATTCGTTAGTATATGCTTTACGTAAACCGTTTACGGCGGCAACATTCGATGGACTCGATTTTTTTGGCATGGACTATAAAACCGTAACAAGCATTGTACAGATTTTTGGTTACTTTCTATCGAAATTAATAGGTATTAAGGTAATTTCGGAATTGAAAAAAGAAAACCGGTTACGATTTATCATTTTGTCGGTAGCCGTTGCCGAATTATCTCTTGTGTTGTTTGGTTTGCTTCCCCGGCCGTTCAATGTATTTGCTCTCTTTTTTAATGGACTCTCATTGGGTTGCATGTGGGGTGTGATATTCAGTTTTTTGGAAGGTCGCCGTGTCACCGACCTGTTGGCCAGTCTTATGGGATTGAGTATCGCTATTAGTTCGGGTACGGCAAAATCCATTGGTTTGTTTGTTATGGAAAATCTGCATATTAGTGAGTTTTGGATGCCTGCTTTCATTGGTGCTTTTGCTTTTCCTTTGTTATCGTTATTGGGTTGGTTGATGACACGTCTTCCTCAACCGACAGAGGAAGACAAGAAGTTACGAATTGAGCGAGTGACGTTGAACCGGGAGGGGCGCATGCATATTTTCAAAAGTTTTATGCCGGTATTGTTACTGCTATTTTTCGCGAACTTGTTTATCACTGTTTTACAGGATATCAAAGAAGATTTTTTAGTAAAGATCATTAATGTGGAGGCCAGCGGTTTATCTTCGTGGGCTTTTGCCAAAATAGATGCGACAGTGACACTTGTTATTCTTTGTGTTTTTGGTATAATGTCATTGGTAAAGAACGATATGAAAGTATTGTGTGCACTGCTTGTATTAGTTACTTGCGGTACATTGACACTTAGTTTCATAGCCTTCAATTACAATACGCTCGAATTGTCTACTACTACATGGCTGTTCCTGCAAAGTTTGTCCCTTTATACGGTATATCTCAGTTTTCAAACGCTCTTTTTCGAACGTTTCATCGCTTGTTTCCGTATTAGAGGAAACGTAGGTTTTTTTATTATAACACTTGACTTTATCGGTTATATGGGTACGGTATTGGTATTGGTGTTGAAAGAGTGTTTTAAGCCAAATATCGATTGGTTGCATTTCTATAATCTGATGTCGGGATATGTAGGAGTTATTTGTGCTATGGCGTTTATGGGGGCACTCGTCTATTTGCTGGCACGTTATCGCCGTGAACGTACAGTTTGTGTTGGAAAGAACAGATTATTTATTACGCAAAACTGTTTCGGACTATCACCTAAGATTGCGAATACTCAACAGGTAAAATAAATAAAAACAATCATAAATCACTAAGAATCATGAAGAAAGTAGAGTGTATTATCATGGATTGGGCAGGGACCTCCGTCGATTATGGTTGCATGGCTCCCGTTGCTGCTTTTGTCGAAAGTTTCAAAAATATTGGTTTGGAGGTCACCCCGGAAGAAACGCGGGCATTTATGGGGTTGACGAAAATAGAAGAAATTCGAGCTTTATTTGCGATAGAACGAGTGGCCGAGGATTTTCGCTTGAAGTTTGGACGAGATTATGACGACAGTGATGTACAAGGTCGTTATAATGATTTTCAGCGTGTATTGTTTGCTACTTTGGAAGATTATTCGGAACCTATTCCCGGCATCGTCGAAACCATTATGCAGTTGCGGAGTCAGGGCATCAAGGTTGGTTCGACAACCGGATATACCCAAGCGATGATGGACGTGGTAGTCCCTGCTGCGGCTCGGAAAGGTTATGTGATAGACAATTGTGTAACCTCAGATCGGTTACCTGCTGGGCGTCCTTACCCGTATATGGTTTACCAAAACATGATAGATTTGGCTGTCTCTTCGGTCGACTGCGTATTAAAATATGGTGATACGATAGCGGATATTAAAGAAGGTATTAATTCGAAGGTGTGGACGGTGGGTGTTATTCTGGGTAGTAATGAATTGGGGCTTACCGAAGACGAGATTTCTAAATTACCTATGGCGGAACTGGAAAACAGGAAAGCTGTTGTCCGTACTCGTATGTTAGGTGCAGGAGCTCATTATGTAGTGGACGACATTACCGGGTTGCCCTCTGTAATACAAGATATAAATCGAAGAATGAATGATTCCAATAATTTTTAAAAACTAATTGATATGAAACCGTACATATTATTAACTCCCGGTCCTCTTACTACTACCGAAACTGTGAAGGAAGCTATGATGACCGATTGGTGTACATGGGACGAGGATTACAATGTACATATTGTGGAAGAGATACGAAATTCGCTTGTGGCATTGTCTTCTCGGCACCCCGATGAATATACCTCCATTTTGTTGCAAGGTAGCGGCACATATTGTGTGGAGGCAGTTATAGGAAGTACTATTAAGCCGGGAGATAAGCTCCTTATATTAAGCAATGGAGCTTATGGAGATCGCATGGGAAACATTGCCGAATATCATGGGATAGATTATGATCTGTTGGCTTTTGATGAAACAGAGCAGATATCGGTAAGTTATGTAGACGACTATTTAGCCCACAATGCCGATATTACTCATGTAGCCATAGTTCACTGCGAAACAACAACGGGCATTCTCAATCCGTTAAAAGACATTGCTCACATAGTCAAGGTGTATGGCAAGCGACTGATTGTAGATGCAATGAGTAGTTTTGGAGGCATTCCCATCGATTTGCAAGAGTTGGGTGTCGACTTTATGATAAGTAGTGCTAATAAATGTATACAAGGAGTTCCCGGCTTTGGATTCATCATTGCTCGTAAATCTGAACTGATGCGTTGCCGTGGGGTGTCTAAATCCCTTTCTCTCGATATTTACGATCAGTGGGAAACGATGGAGAAAGGGCATGGTAAATGGCGCTTTACTTCTCCTACTCATGTGGTGCGGGCATTTAAACAAGCTATGGAAGAGCTTACGGAAGAAGGGGGCGTAACCGCACGCTATAAACGATATTGTGAAAATCACGATGTATTGGTAAACGGTATGCGTACACTCGGATTCGAAACTTTGTTACCCGATGAGGTACAGTCGCCTATCATTACTTCGTTCCTTTATCCACATAAAGGATTTGATTTCAAGTCGTTTTATGTGCAGCTGAAAGAAAAGGGTTTTGTTATTTACCCGGGGAAGATTTCTAAGGCAGATACATTCCGTATCGGTAATATCGGTGATGTATATCCAGATGATTTTGTACGTTTGATAGAAACGATCAGAGGTTGTCGGTATTAAAACAGCAGATCTGAAATAGAATAACATTGTGATCCCTTCCTTTATATCGTTTTATGTTCGATATAGAGGAAGGGATTCAGTTGTGTGGGTCGAAGTTTATTTCAACACTTTTATAGCGGCTTCATAGTTGGGTTCTTGTGCGATTTCGGGGACGAGTTCAGCGTGAATGACTTTTCCATTTTCGTCAATGACCACGACTGCACGGGCCAATAGTCCGGCTAACGGGCCGTCTACCATTTCCACACCGTAATCTTTTGAAAATTCGGGCGAACGGAATGCCGATGCGGCAATTAAGTTTTTAATGCCTTCGGTCGTGCAAAAGCGTGATTGGGCGAAAGGTAGATCTTTGGAGACGGCCACGACGGTCGTATTGTCCAGAGATGCTGCCAGCTCATTGAATTTACGCACCGAAGTAGCACAGACCGAAGTGTCGAGACTTGGAAAGATGTTCAGTACAATGCGACGTCCTTTGAGGTCGTGACAATAAAGTTCCGTCAAGTCGGATCGAGTAAGTGTGAAGCAGGGAGCTTGGCTTCCTACTTTCGGCAATTTACCGTAAGTGTGTACGGGTGTGCCTTTGAAAGTGATTTTTTCCATTGTTGTTAATTTATAGATGAAACTATTTGTTTTTCTGTGCTTGTATGGGCCGGTCGTGTAATATTTGCCTGACGGCGAGTTCGAGTTCTTCGGCCAGTAGCGGGGAATATCCTATTTTTACGAATCGTATCGTGCCTTCGGGGTCGAGCAGGAAGAGGGTGGGGTAGCCTGTCACGCCATACTCGCCGGCTGTTTTTCCGGTATATTCCAGTATGATGGCTCCCGAACGGTTTTCTATGTTCTCGGGTTGTTTCTCTATGTAGAGTATAACCGGCGTCAGATTTTCTTGCAAGGATACGGATTCGGCTATTTGTAGGGCTTGTTTGCAAAATTCGCCTCGTTCGTCGAGGAATAAGAGCAGGCAGTTTTGTCCTTTCAACTGATCGGAAGAAAACCGATGTTCACCCCATTTGTGGGAAAACTCCGGACTTTTTTGTCCTACCCGGTCGGAGGCTGCATAAGTGCCTTCGCGGAATCGGAGGAATATTTCTCCGTAATTTTTCAGCAGGTTGGTCTCATCGAAATAGTCGGAGGGGAATTTCGTATCTGTATCGTTTCCCGAATATTTTACAGTAACGGTTTGCGAACCTAAATGACCCGGATTATTTTCGGTTTCCCGATATAGGGGCATCCCGTCGTGGGTGTCGAATGTATAGAGTATGGTTCGGGACAATTCGCCCTTTATGGAGTCATTCACGAGTATGGCGTCGCACAGACGGTCCTGCACGAGCGTGTCGGGGAAAAATTGTACGAGACAATCTTTTTTCCCGATGAATGTTTTTAATTGTCGGGATATTTCAGCCGGGAAAAGTTCGGTGAACAGTCCCGAACGGTGTACTCCCGGATTGTTACCTTTATGTGCGAATGGTTCTTTGTCTTCGCGATGATGATATTCTCGTAGCCGATCACGGTCGAACCGGAAGTAATCGCCGTTGTCGTAAGCCATAAAATTGGCATACGGGCATGTATCGTTCTCGGCTTTGTAATCGATTAAGTATGAATATCCGCAAAGTGTGTCGATTGGATTTTTTCGATAGGAGAGTTCTGCCCGATAGTTTATTTCCGAATCGGTGAGTGGTAATGTCACTGTATATGTGAACTCGGTCCGATAGTTTTGAATGGAATCGAGTTTATGCCATATTTTGTCCGGGGATTGTCGAGCCGAACCGGGGAGGAGACCCATGAATAATGTTCCAAAGAGGAGAACGAAAAGACGGTGTGGCATAATTTTATACTGTTATATCTATTGCAAGATAACAATTATTTCTCGCATTTTGTTCTCGGTCTTTACATTTTTTTCAAGGTTGAGAATCCTCTAATTGCGGGTGAGCCGGATTGTTTTTCTCTTTATTTTCTTTTTGTTTCAGATAACGGGCATAACCGGCTCTTAAAAAGTCGTCTATGTCGGTGGGCAACACATCGGCTTCGGGAGGGTATGTCTCGTCGCTGTCCTCCAACAGGTCGAAAAGGTTACTCGGATTGTCGGGCATATAATCTGTTTCTTCGCTTCCGGTATTTTCATCGGTTACCGGTATTTCGTCGATATGCTCTTTTCGCTTTCCCGATTTCTTTTTAACGGGTTTTGTTTCATACTTTTTGGCGTAGCGTTCGAGTGTGTTGATATACCCCATCAAAGTTTTCACTTCGTTGGGTTGTGTCATTACATCTAATGTGAGCAGTAACTCGTAGTATCGTAACAGGATTCGATACCGGAGTGTTTCTATTTTCAACCGTTGTTCTTTCAAAATTTGTTCTTGTGTTTCCATACTTCTGTTTTTTTAGGCAAATGTATGGTCTTGCCATCTTTGATTTATGGCATAATTGAACTTTCTTCGGAGGGTTTGTTCTTGGAATTTGTATGTCTTTTGTTTTAACCCCCTCGCCCTGCGGGCACTCCCCCTATATTTCCTTATGGAAACACCCCGTAATGCCACGGGACACGGCAGGGGGAGAGGGTTGAAAGTGGCATTTCAGTTTCGGTATAAGGATAGCATTGTGCACTTCTCCCTTGTGCTGTGAAGGTAGTATACTGCTCGGTCTCGTGAACCAAAGGGGAGGCGGACTTATGCTATACTCTGATGTCTTACTTTTTCAAATGTATAATAATGAATGGTAATATACAATAGGGGAGACACCGGTTCCAAAGGAGAGGGGAGTAAAAAAGGAGAGATAACAGATTTCTACCTGTCATCTCTCCTTAGTCTGAAAGATAAAAGATTGTGGGGCGTGTTATCTTATCATTATTTTTTGTGTTCGGTTACCTGTGCATACTGTATAAATACCGGGGTTGGAGAGAGACACTTCGCTGTCGTTTCCCGTATAGACGAGTTGTCCTATGGTATTGTATATCCGATATGTTTTTCCTCCGTTTTCCACGTACAGGGTTCTGCCTATTACGAAAATACGTTCGTTATCATTCGAAATCGCATCTGTATTCGTGGCTTTGGCCTCAAACTCGGCAATAAGATCGATATTCTCGGATATGGCTATTGTGCGCGGATTGGAGATGTCGCCGTCATTCCAGCGAATAAATTGATATCCGGTGTTCGGTGTGGCTGTTAATAGAGCGGTCACGTTACCCATATCTTCGTTTCCCGAGCGGACCGACAGCCGGTGCGAGCCTGTTTCGAACTCGGCAGTTAGTTCGGTATCTTCCATAACGGTCACGGGTCTTGGATTCTCGGTATTCCCGTCATTCCATCGGGCAAATTGGAATCCTTCGTTGGGTAAGGCGGAGAGAATAACAACTGTACCCTCGGCATATTCACCCGAACCTTCTACTATACCCGTGGTGGCGTCAGCTGTTACTGAAAGGCTGTGCAGCGGTAAGAATTCGGCAGTCAGTTCGGTATCTTCCATAACGGTCACGGGCCTTGGATTCTCGGTGTTTCCGTCATTCCACCGGGCGAACTGGAATCCTTCGTTGGGTAAGGCGGAGAGAATAACAACTGTACCTTCGGCATATTCACCCGAACCTTCTACTATACCCGTGGTGGCATTGTCAGCCGCTACCGAAAGGCTGTGCAGCGGTAAGAATTCGGCAGTTAGTTCGGTATCTTCCATAACGGTCATGGGTCTCGGATTCTCGGTGTTTCCGTCATTCCACCGGACGAACTGGAATCCCTCGTTGGGTAAGGCAGAGAGATTAATAACTGTGTTTTCGGCATATTCACCCGAACCTTTCACCGTACCCATAGTTTCATCGTTCGATAAGACAGATAATCGGCAGACCGCGGTGAATTCCGCAGTCAAAGATAGTTCGGATTCTACGGTGATCTTACGAGGGTTCTCTATGTTTCCGTCGCTCCATCGAGCGAATAGGTATCCGACTTTGGGGGTAGCGGAAATTCTGACGATTTCACCGTCTTCGTACAGGCCTCCTCCCGATACGCTACCTTTCTCAATATCGGTCGAGAGGACAAGCGTGTAGGAGGCTCCATCATTGCGCAAATCAGTGAAGTTGCTCCAATAGTCTGCTTCGTGGTATCGGGTCTTGCTGCCTATTGGCACATATAATTTTGTAGTGTAATCTTCAAAGGTCGTCTTGGAGATAGTCGGCGGGATAGAAGCCGAAGAAATTATTCGTTCCAATCCATCACAACCGTAGAATGCAAAATCTCCTATGTGGGTTACCGTAGATGGAATGGAAATGGAATCTATCAAAGCCATGTCTTGGCAGATTCCTGATGGAATCAGACGTACATTTTTACCAAAGGTAAAGGCGGTTACCGTTTCAGGAAACGAGGTCGCAAAATCGGAACAATTTCGGGCGTCCCATATAATCGACTTCAACCGGACACAATCCCCGAAAGCCTCTGCTCCTATGCTCGTCAGACTCATGGGAATAGAGACTGTGGATAGTCCACAGCCGTAGAAGGCTTTGCTGCCGATATTTGTCAGTGAGTTTCCGAGGTTCACCACTGTCACGCCCGAACAGCCGGAGAAAGCCTCCGCCCCGATATAGGTCGCGCCTTCGGGCAATGTTATTTCGTCTATCGCTTCCAATCCCCGGCAGAGGAAAGCGGGAATCCGTTCTACCCCCTCCCCGAAAGTGAATGAGGCGATATTCGGGCTGGCATTGAAGGGAGATGATGTAAAGTCCGAACACCAGCGTGCATTCCATATTACCGATGTCAATGCCATGCAGCCGTTGAAAGCATCGGCTCCGATGGTCGTTGTAGATAGAGGTATGCTTATGGATTGCAGCCCGATACAGTTTTTGAATACTCCATTTCCCAAAGTCGTCGTTTTTTGAGGAAGGATTATCTCGGTCAACCTTTCCATACCGAAACAGAGATAGGCAGGAATTTTTTCCACGCTTTCCCCGAAAGCGAATGCAGTGATATTGGGGCAGGTGTTGAATCCCGCAGAGTTTTCAGCGCTGGTGAAGTCTGCGCAAGTACGAGCATTCCATCTTACCGAAGTTATTCCCGGGCATTCTTTGAATGCATCTCTTCCCATATATGTCACGGACTCGGGTATGGATATCTCTGAAATTTGTGTTATGCCGGAGCAAAGATACGCGGGAATCTTCTCTACATTTTCTCCGAAAGTGAATGAGGTGATGTTGGGACAGGTGTTGAATTGAGGTGAATAGGCCGAATTTGAGAAATTTGCGCATTTACGCGCTTTCCATACGACCGATGTCAGTTCCGTACAATTTTTGAACGCCTCTTTCCCGATGCTTGTCACCGATTCGGGAATAGTCACGGAAGTGAGTTTTTCCATATCCTCGCAAATGCCTTCCGGAATCTTTTCCACATTATCGCCGAATGTAAACGAGGTGATAACGGAGGTAGGGAAGACATTGTCTCTACTGAACGAACAATCTCGCGCATTCCATGTAACCGATTTCAGATTCAAGCAACCGGAAAAAGCGTTGGCTCTTACGCCTTCCAAATTTTGAGGGATCGTGATGGAGCTTAATTTTACACACCCGGAAAAGGCTTCTCTTCCGATTATCCCGGTTACGCCATCGGGAATGGATACAGAGGTTAACTTCGTGCAATCTTTGAACGAGGTATGGCCTATGTATGAGACCGTGGCCGGAATGTCGACGGTGGTTAAACCGGTGCAGCCCTCGAAACAGTTGTCGCCTATGCCTGTGAGGGTGGAGGGAAATGTGACAGAGGAAAGAGCTGTACAACCGGAAAAAGCCGATGAGCCTATTCCCGTAACTTTTTCGGGTATAGATATATGTATCAGATTTGTACAGCCATTGAATGCACTTGTTCCTATGCTGGTCACGCTGTTCGGCAAATCGATGGAGGTAAAGCCCGTACAACTTGCGAATGCTGTTGAACTTATTTCCGTGACACTATTGGGTATGTCGATGGACGTCAATGCCGTACAGAAATTGAATGCAGATTCACCGATGACTGTCACACTGTTGGGTATAGAGACGGAGGTCAGGCCGGTGCAATTGGCAAAAGCTCCTTTTTCTATTTTTTTTATTCCGTTCTCGATAATGACCGTTGTCAGTTTGCTGCATCCGGCAAAAGCTCTTTCCCATTGAGTTGCGTTTCCGGGAATACGGATCGATGTCAATTGGGTCGAGCCAAAAGCGTTGCTTCCTATTATGGTTACACTATTGGGTATGTTTACGGAAGATAGTCCCGAATAGTCAAAAGCCTCACTTTCGATTTTTGTCACGCTTTCGGGAATCTCGACAGATATCAATTTTTTACAAGTCTTAAAAGATTGATACCCAATCTCGGTTACCCGATACATTTTGCTGTTGTAGGTGACTGTCTTGGGTATTTTCACATGCCCCGAATAAGAGTTCCCGGAATAGGGAGTCCCGTTGTGGGTAACATATACCTCCGAATCTGAAAATTCTTTGTAATTGTAATAGATTCCTCCGCTCTCGAAATCGTAGGCGAGTGCATGCATCGAGAACATCAGCCCGGTTATTACCGGCAGCCATTTCTGTACTCGTGTTTTCATCATATGTATAAATTTTGTGTTGCCTCCCTGTCCCCCTTCGTTCGGCATTTAAAATAGAAAAGCGTGGGAACTTGTCAGTTTATCTAATAAGAGGTATCGCCAAACACCCAACACAAAATAAACAGCCAACCCACGCCAGCCGTATAACAACACCGCATGGGCGATTGATTGTATACGCAAGCATGAACGTTTGTACCGTCTATCCCTTGTGTTTTGAAAATTGGCGATTTTCTTATTAAGGATAAAACTAAACGCTTCAATAATATGTATTTGCCGGAAGAGACCACTGTCTTTCCTGCACCGCAAAGATAGGTCAAGAGAAGAATAAAATCAAATTTAAGTATTTGAATTTTTGTTCTCTACCGGATAATACTTGTTTTATTCTGCGCCGTAAAAACGTTCATGCCGGGTTGGCGCAGGTAATATAGAGTATTCAGATCGTTTTATTTTATTGGGGAGGGGGTATATAGATAGGGGAGTCCAGACTCTGTTACTTTCCCTGCCAAAGAAAGTCCTTGTTACATTATTCACTTTCTTTATTCATTTTTCTCAGCAGCGAGAAGAACGAACAAAGAAGCGCCGTCGCAGTTATCGGGCTTAACGGTTTGCCGCTACGGTCGCTGTTGGGGGCTGCGGAACTCGCATTTGCTCGGACTGTCCTCTCCCTCTTTCCTCCGTCTCCCTTGCGTTTTCACCGCCCGATAAAGGCGGGGATTTTTTCCCGAGCTTTTGATAGTCTTTCTAACCCCTCCCTTACTGCGTGCCACCTCCCCTATATTTTGCTGTGCAAAAACACCCCGTAATACTACGGGACACGGCAGGGAGGAGGGTGAGAGTAACCCTTTATTTATTGCAGTGAAGTGCACCTATATCGCATTACGACAACTCGTAAGGCTACGGGACACGGCAAGGGAGGAGTGTGATATCCGGTTTGTTGCTGTCGCTGTTTTTTAACCCCTCTGTTCTTTCAACCCCTCTATCATTATACCGATAGCCATTTGCCGGTCTCTTCGGGGGTGAAGCCTCTTTGGTGGACATAGTGTTCGCGCTGGGTTTCGTCGATGTGCCCGATGTGGAAGTAGCGGGCATCGGGGTGTGCGATGTAGAGTCCGGCGACAGAGGCATTGGGCATCATGGCGCCGTTTTCGGTGAGGGTTATTCCGATACGCGAGAAGTCTAACGCTCTGTCCCAATCGAAGAAAAGGGAATGGTCGGGCAGGGAGGGATAGCCTACTGCCGGACGTATCCCCCTATACCGGACGGAGAGGAGGGACTGCAAGTCGAGGTCGGGTTCATCGGGGGCGTAACCCCAAAATTCTCGGCGTATTTGCCGGTGCAGCCATTCTGCGGCGGCCTCGGCAAGACGGTCGGCGAGGGATTGGAGCAGGAGGGCGGTATAGTCGTCTCCGTCCCGACGCAAGAGCTCTATGCGACGTTGTATCTCGTTTCCGGCGGTGACGGCGAATAGTCCGGCATAATCGGGTTTCCCGTCGTTGGCGGGGCGAATGAAGTCGCTTAAAGAATAGTAGCGGGCATTGGCTTCGGATTTACGCACTTGTTGCCGCAGGCAGGGTATGTCGAAATCGCTGTCGGGTAGCCGCAGTCGTATGATATTGTCGTAAGAGGCGGCTTCGGCAAGTAGGTAGCAGACTTGTGGAGAGGTGTTGTTTTCTGCTTCGAGGGTGTCGAGCAGACGATTCGCCTCTTTGTAGAGCTGCATGGCTTCGGCGGCTTTGGCTCTCTCGGCCGATGGGAAAGAGGCGAGCCAGACGGCTTTGCAGTGGTCGCACCCTTGCATGTCGGCTATGGAGGCATAGCCTGCGCCTATTTTCCATACGGAGAAGAATGCCCGCCAGTTGATGAAAGGTCGTATGTCGCCGACAGTGACGGGGACGGTGTGCAATCCCATTTGCCGAGGCCGGGGGGCGGTATATGTGTCCCAATCTATGTAGGGGGCGTATCTTTCGACTTCGGATAGGGTGACTAAATCGACCGGTTTCAAAGAGTTGCGCAGTGCTTCTTGTTCGGTGCGTATGCTGCGGATAAACTCCTCACGAGTTTGGGGATTGAGCAGTTGTGCGGCGATGAGCGGGTTTTGCGATGCGTCGCCGGCATGTATGACCGCACCGCTGTAACACGGGGCGATTTTGACGGCCGTGTGGAGTTTCGAGGTGGTAGCTCCGCCTATGATGACCGGTGTGTGCAGTCTTGCTTTTTCCATTTCGGAAACGACGTGGCACATCTCTTCGAGGGAGGGGGTGATGAGTCCGCTCAACCCTATGAAATCGGCTTGTTCGGCAATGGCTCGCTCCACGATTTTTTCAGCCGGAACCATCACGCCGAGGTCGATTACCTCGAAGTTGTTGCAGGCGAGAATGACGGCGACGATGTTTTTCCCGATGTCGTGCACATCGCCCTTGACTGTGGCTACAATGAATTTTCCCCGTTTGGAGGTTTCTCCGTTGCGGGTATTTTCCTGCTCGATGAGTGGTTGCAATATACCCACTGCTTGCTTCATGGTGCGGGCGCTCTTGACGACTTGGGGAAGGAACATTTTCCCGTCGCCGAAAAGTTGTCCCACCCGGTTCATGCCGTCCATGAGGGGTTGCTCGATGACGGCGAGTGCCGAGCCGTATTGACGGACGGCCTCTGCGAGGTCGGTTTCGAGGTGTGTCGATATGCCTTTGACGAGAGCTTGTTTCAGTCGGTCGGCGACAGGTTGCCGATGACGGTCTTCGTCGATATCGTTTTCTTTTTTGACTGCTTCGCCCCGATGTTTCTCGGCGAAGTCGATGAGACGTTCGGTCGCATCCGGCCGACGGTTCAATACGACATCTTCGATGAGCGCAAGAGTTTCGGTCGGTAGATCGTCGTAGGTAATCGATGTGGCGGGATTGACAATCGCCATGTCGAGCCCGTTGCGGATAGCATGATAAAGAAAGACGGCGTGCATGGCTTCGCGTATGAAATTGTTGCCTCGGAACGAAAAGGAGAGGTTGCTCACGCCTCCGCTCACTTTCGCTCCCGGCAGGTTTTCGTGTATCCAAGCCGTAGCCCGAATGAAGTCTACCGCATAGTTGTCGTGGCTGTCGATTCCGGTAGCTATCGCCAACACGTTGGGATCGAATATAATGTCGCAAGGCGCTAATCCTGCTTCTTCGATGAGGAGTTTGTAAGCCCGGGCGCAGACTTCGATTTTCCGTTCATAGGTATCGGCTTGGCCTTTTTCGTCGAAAGCCATGACGACTACCGCCGCTCCTAACCGTTTGATTTCACGGGCATGCGCGAGGAATGTTTCTTCTCCTTCTTTCAGGCTGATGGAGTTGACGATGGCTTTCCCTTGCAGACATTTCAAGCCGGCGGAGATAACCTCCCATTCGGAAGAGTCTATCATTACAGGAACCCGATAAATGTCGGGCTCGGAGACGATGAGATTCAAGAAGTCTACCATCTCTTTGCGGGCATCGAGCATGGCATCGTCCATGTTGATGTCGATGATTTGTGCGCCGGCCTCGACCTGTTTGCGTGCGATGTCGAGCGCTTCGGTATAGTTCTTTTCGTGAATGAGCCTCAGGAATTTGCGAGAGCCTGCCACGTTGCAGCGTTCGCCTATGTTGACGAAATTGTTTTCGGGGCAGACAACGAGGCCTTCGAGCCCGCAGATGTGCAGACGATTGTCTTTCGCGATGGGACGGCGGGGCGAGGCATTTTGTGTGATTTCCCGATAGCGGGCTATGTGCTCGGGTGTCGTTCCGCAACAACCACCCACGATATTTACCAGTCCCTCGTCGATAAATTCTTTTATTTGTGCAGCCATCGATGCGGGCGTTTCGTCATATTCGCCCAACCGATTGGGCAGTCCGGCATTGGGGTAAGCACTGATGTAATAGGGGGAGATCGATGCCAACCGATGTAGATAGGGTTTCATTTCTCTTGCTCCGAACGAACAGTTCAAACCTACCGAGAGAATTTCGGCATGGGAGACTGCCGTAAGAAAGGCTTCGAGTGTTTGTCCCGATAGCGTTCGCCCGCTTTCGGTGACTGTTACCGAGAGCATGACAGGAAGCTCTCGTCCTGTCGCTTTCATAGATTCCTGTGCAGCAAAAAGGGCGGCTTTGGCATTGAGCGTGTCGAAAATGGTTTCGATGAGCAGAAGATCCACGCCACCTTCTATCAAGGCCGTGATTTGCTCCCGATAGGCTGTCGCGAGTGTGTCGAAGTCGAGATTTCGCAAAGCGGGATTCTCCATATCGGGGGACATGGAACAGCTTTTGTTCGTGGGCCCTATCGAACCGGCCACGAATCGGGGTTTATCGGGTGTTGAATAGTCGTCGGCAGCCTTCCGGGCTATGCGGGCGGCTGCCCGGTTTATTTCCTTTACCTGACTTTCCAAACGGTAGTCTGCCATCGATATGGCGTTGGCATTGAAACTATTCGTCTCGATGATGTCGGCTCCGGCTTCGAGGTAGGCACGGTGTATCTCGTCGATGAGGTGTGGCGCGGTGAGACAGAGCAAATCGTTGTTCCCTTTTAATTCCACTGCCGAATCGGGGAACAACGAACCTCTGAAATCTTGCTCGTTCAGTCCGTAACGTTGTATCATCGTTCCCATAGCTCCGTCGAGAATGAGAATGCGTTGGTCGAGTAGTTGTTTCAATGTCTGCATATATCTCGGTCTATGATTGTCATATAACGAAAGATAAGAATCGGATAAAATGAATATGTTCGTTTTTTACCGAACCGTAGTCTGCTTTTCGCATTTGCCGAAGATACGGAAAGCTGGGAACAGCGACAAACGAAAATCTCATTTCCGACTTGGCTATGCCGAACCGTGTCCTATCTTCGCAGTTACAAATATAGGGATAATTGTTGTTTTGTCTACCGAAATATTTGTTGTTTGAAATGGAGTATGCAGTGGATTATTCTATTTTTGACCTTATTTTGTAGAGGAAATATTTAAATTTTCTTTTGTATTTAGATATAATGTTTGTAGGCTGCTGATTCGTGTCACAGAAGGCAAGAGGGGCACGCCGTTGTACCGGACGTATATTTGTTCGAAAGAAAATCGAGGCGAGGAGATGCCGGTCGTTTGTCGTTCGATAAAATGATAGCTCCCTGTTATTTCTTGTCAGATTTCTTTCCAGACGATACTTTATCGGGATTTTTGTTGATGAAGTCTTTCCAACTGTTGTAGCTTTTGTCGAGATGAGGCCGGTTGGTCTGGTAGAAATGGCAGAGAGCGGCAGCCAATCCGTCGGTGGCATCGAGAAGGGGAGGCATATTTTCATCGGGGATATGCAGAATGCGCTGTAACATGGCGGCGACTTGTTCTTTCGATGCACTTCCGTTTCCGGTAATCGACATTTTGATTTTTAATGGGGCGTATTCGGTAATGGGAATGTCGCGGGAGAGCGCGGCTGCCATAGCGACTCCTTGCGCTCGTCCGAGTTTCAGCATGGATTGCACGTTCTTTCCGAAGAATGGAGCTTCGATAGCCATCTCGTCTGGAAGATATTGTTCGATGAGGCCTAAGACCCGCTCGAAAATGCGACGTAATCGCAGATAGTGACTTTCGAATTTGTTTAATTGAATCACGCCCAAAGTCATCAGTTCGGGGGTGTTACCGACGATACGCAGGACTCCGTAGCCCATGACGTTGGTCCCGGGGTCGATGCCGATAATAATTCTATCGTTTGTCGTGTTCATTTATAAGTCGATTACTTCCAATAGGGTACTGAATCCCAGCACTTGCTTGCCGAATTTCTTTTGCATATCGCAGAGTAGTGTTTCTCCGCACTCTTCGTGCCAACGTTCGAGCGTATCGGTATCGGGCGATTTGAATTGCAGGGAAAGACTTATGCCTTCTTCCTCATTCTCAGCGAAAATACGGGTCAGTTGTGGTTCTTGTAAACCTCCGTGTTCCAGTACAGCCGGAATATAGAAATTTTTTAACCAACTTATAAATTCATCTTTCCGAGAGTGATCGGCGTGGTATGTGGTGTTGAATATAATCATAGTGGTATGGGGTTATCTTGTTGTTCGGAGAACCATATTATTCTTTTGACAAAGGTAAAAAAAATGGGGGCAGGAGCCAAATTTATTTGGCTCCTGCCGAATGCCTGTTGCCTCGGTCTATCGTGAAGGTAAAAAAACTTCTCAATATTTTGTACAGTCGTAAAAATAGTTTTATCTTTGCACCGCATTAAGGGGGTATTAGCTCATCTGGCTAGAGCGCGACACTGGCAGTGTCGAGGTGAGCGGTTCGAGTCCGCTATACTCCACATCGTTATCCGTCTTTTGAGGTACAACAGTTTATTCCCCGGTAAAACGGGGTTTCTTTTTTTTATGGGGTTTCAAAAGAGATAATACAAAGCAATAGGGGTAATCACATAGTTTCTGTCGAATGTGGCTTGCAACTATTGTATGCTTTTGCTGTACTGCTCATCGAGTTGTTCTTTATCTGTATGTTTCATGCTTTTGTGCGTATCAGACAAAACCACATGGACAGTCTTCACTTGGGCGTGTGTGATTTTCCGTATATATTCCAACCCCTCTCCCCCAGAAACGGTAGTTTCTGGGGGAGAGGGGTTGAGGAAAGTTTCATAGTAATTTCTAATTATGAGATTAACCCCTCCGTCCTTCGGACTCCTCCCCTATATTTTTGCATTGCAAAAACACAGAGGAGGAGGGTAAATACAATCCATTTCGTTCGTTAAAATTCGGGTCTAATCCCTACTAAATTTCTACTGAGTTTTATACCCGATCAATAAAAAAATCGTATCAGCTTATTCTATCAATAAGCTGATACGATTTTTAACCTATTATGATCTTCCGGGGCTATCGAACGACCGGTATTTTTACATTCTCTCGGCTTCCATCGGCATGTACAATACAACAAATATAAATGCCGGTTTGCAAATTGTCAAGGCTCATATTCGTCGTATAACCATCGACATTTTGCATTTTCATTACAGCACCGTTCATATTCACCAAAGATATACTCGATAAAGCTTTGTCAGTTTGTACCACCAAGTAGCCTCCATATGTATAAACTACTGTCGAAGCTAATGTTTGGAGTTCTACTTTTGACTCCCGGTCGTTATTCAGATATACTGGTATCTTCACAATTCTACTTACAGCATCGTTATTGGCTAACACGATTTGTGCTTCATATAAAGTATTTCTCTGTAATTGGGTCGCATCTAATGATACGGTGAGCGTTTCCATAACAGAAGGAGCGACAGAAAATTCATATTTATCAAGCGAGAGCCAGTTGATAGTCGGGGTGCGATTACCCGTTACATTCGCGCGAATACAGAAGTTACTATTTAAACCTAAGTCTCCTGCTGACCACCATGTATTGCCAAGTTTAACCATATCGCCGAAGCCATTTTGTACATGACCGCCGTCGATACCAATCACGAAGTCTGTCGGTTCAAAGCCATCTATATTAACACCTATCCATAAATCGGTATTCCCTATCGTCAGCGGTTGTTCGAGTACAATATGATTCCAAGACTGTGCTATTGGGGAAAAAGTCTGTCTCATCAATTCATTTCCGGCATTTGACTGTGAGCCTTGACCGAAAATTACCACCTGAGCTTTGTCGGGTACGTCGTTTATATATACATCGACACTACTGATTTGCATACCCGACAATCCAGCAAGCATATTGCCCGGAAAATACTGCGCATACACGGCCGAAGAACCACCGCTGAGCGATACTTCGCTTTCGAGTCCGTTGTCATAGCGCAATACGAATTCTGCCTGCGACTCGGTTTCTTTCACTTTAACCGAATGGGATTTTGCAGACTTTGTAAATCTCCAAGAAGGTTTGCTATTTTTTGTAGCAAAAGCCGACTGTTTACTGCCCGGAGAGTGAGGTAGAGCATAAAGTACCGATGCTGTTCCTGTAAGCTCTGCACTGCCTTCGTTCTTTATTTCCAGCGTTACCGGTCGTACGTCGAACGATTGGTACGAATCGATGATACTTAATCCGGGTTTAATGATCGGTGAATTGTCGGAATGTTCCACGACCAGTGTATAATCTTCTGTTTCTCCATAACCATATTGACCGCAAGCGCTAAGAATGTCTTCATAAGAAGCTATGATTCGTAGGCGTCTTTCTCCCGGCACGACTACCGCCTCGTCAGGAATCGATACTTTAATAGATCCCTTAGGAAGATAACCGATAAACTCGCCTGCTTCGTCGAACGAGCCGTTTCCATTCCAATCTACCCATGCACCTATATATAAACTTCCGCCTTCACACTCTACGTTCAAATCTAATGCTTCACCGGGTTTAATGCTTGTCTTCATATCAGAAAAATCGCTGTATACATTACCCTCACTTTGGTTGTTAATGTTTCCAATTTTGACAGAGGTAATATATTCGTAACTTGCATCCGTCGAATACGATTCGCAAACTATCCCTTCTTCCCTTTTTGTAATAGAGAAAAACATGGATTGATGGGCTATTTGTTCATCGCCTTCTGTGACATTGCGTATTTCGATATTATGTTTACCCGGTTGCGAACAATCGATCCGTTGGTCAAACGTGTGTTTGTAGCTCTCCATAGAAGCTATCGTCACACCCAGTTCTTCGGTTGCCAGTAATTTATCGTCTAAATATAATTGAAGTTTCGCATCGGATATAGCTTGCTCACCGATATTCATTACTTCCACCTGTACCTTTTCATATTTGTCGCTTGCTGTTTCCAAAGGAGATAATAAACGTTCGAACTTCAATGCTTTTTGCGCAATGTAGTCGCCGTCGCCCGTTAAACAGTAACACATGGATAATTGGGAGGTCATATATTCTTCGTAAGCCTCCATCCAAATTAAACCTATTCCGGGGACATTGCTACATGTGAACACACTGAAAGCACAATTATGCGTTTCGTTGTCTACTTTGGCAGCTGCTACCGAAAAGAAACCGCTTTCTAGACAGATTGTTTCGTCCAAATCAACCGAAAATTCGTAAATACGTGCCAAATCATCATATTCGCTTGCACTCACTCCGGTGAATTTGCCCAAGACATCGAATTCTTTGCGGTAGACTTCTTTGCCGGGATAACCGTCGGCTCCCATTTCATAAAACGCCACTTCAAAACGGATCGGTTCTGTCATTTCGCCATTTTCATCGATGCCGCCACGGTCGGCGCAAGACAACCACTCATAATTTTCTTCGTCCCAAGACATGAATCTCCCTAACCAGCGAATTCCGTTCACTTTCTGATAGCATCCAGAAAAGGATTGGTAAAATTTGGTAGCTCCGTCGGCACGACCCATATCGGAACTTTGTTGTCCCATATAGTCGGCATCGCTACTAAATGCACCTGAGAGAACGGTATTAGGAGGACACCCCAATGCATCGTCAACGCTATTGCGCGGTTCTGCTTTCAAAAAAACATTGTTTTCGTATACAACCGCAACTTTTTCTTTTTCTCCAAATTTACTTGCATGCTGTTCGCCAAACACATTCACTGTAAACAACATTACAAGCAACACGCTCATGTAAATCTGTTTCATTTTCTTTGTTTTTTTAATTAGTTTAATTCTTATTTAATTATGAGAGCGCAAAATTATAATATTATAAATAAAGTAGAGAATAAAATAATTTAAATGGTTTTTTTTCTTAATATTATTTTATATACAATAGATGTATCTGTATAAAGCAGGAAAAGCATGTCCAAAGACTTCCTATGAAATCTTATTTATAGGGTAAGTTTTTTGTGTAAAATTGTATACTGTCTAACAAATTTCTGTAACTTTGAGCTTTAAGAACGATAATACTAATCGTTAAATATCATAATTGAGTATTATGAATAGATATTTTTATCACTGGATTCTAATATTCAATGAAATAGTTTATCTCTCATGTTGGGCTTACGTCGCTTTCTGCTTTTTTTCGTAAGCGGGAAATCTATGATATGGGTATATAACAATTATCGTAAAGAAAATAATAACCATAAATCGAAATGAAGGTGAGACATTCGAGATTTTCGGTCGGAGTGATCCTGTTTGCATTAGCGATGTTTCCGACAATGGCACAAGAAAGAGCAGCTCAAATTCGGGAAAAGTTGTTGAATCGGAATCTCCACTCTGTAATCGTAGTATCGCATCGAGCAGACTGGCGTAATTTCCCTGAGAATTCGTTGGAAGCTATCGAGAGTGCGATTCGCATGGGGGTCGATGTCGTTGAACTCGATTTACAGCGAACGAAAGATGGGAAATTGATATTGATGCATGATTCTAAACTCGATCGTACGACGACCGGGAAGGGTAAGGTCTCGGATTGGACGCTCGATTCTATTAAAACATTGCGGTTAAAGAACGGTTGCAATATCAAAACAATACACAAGGTTCCCACTTTGGAAGAGGCTTTACTTGCCGCGAAGGGGAAAATAATGATTAACTTGGATAAAGCCGACCGTTATTTCGATCAAGTTTATGAATTGTTGCAAAAGACCGGTACGACCGAACAGATAATCATGAAAGGCAGTAAGCCGGCGAAAGAGGTGAAAGCCCGATTCGGGAAATATCTCGATGAGGTAATTTATATGCCCATTGTGAATCTCGATAAAGAAGATGCAAAACGACAGATAGATGCATTTGTCGAGGATATGCGGCCGGCCGCTTTCGAATTGTTGTTTGTCAAAGACAGTAACCCATTGCCCCGAATGCTTGCCGATTCGTTGAAAGGGGAGTCCCTTATTTGGTATAATACTTTGTGGGACACAATGGCGGGAGGACATGACGACGACATGTCGCTTGCCAATCCTGACGAGGGGTACGGTTATTTGATCGATGTACTCGGCTGTCGTATCATACAGACCGACCGTCCGGCATATTTGCTCGATTATCTGCGGAAACGAGGGTTACACGATTGATTTTTGTTTATTGTGAGAATGAATAGACGTTTTATTTATTCCCAGAGATCGGGTATGGGAGAGTGTCCCACGGCGTTAGGTGCTTGATGGAAAGGAGTTTTTGTACCGGAATGTATTTCATATAGCGATTTGGCTGTTTTGATAGCCGCATCGACCATATAGGGATAGGGCCTGTCGGTAACGTCGATAAAACCGCAATTGTAATTCTCCCCGTCGGTGCGTCCGTTAATGTTCTGATCGATCCATCGGAACCAGCCTGTACCGATGAGCCCTCGGTGAGCAAAGGCGTTTTCGGTATAATACCGAAAAGCATCTCCTCTTTCTTTTTGTGAGTTTACTTGCCACAGGGATTGTGCGAGTCCTCTGTCGACTGTCCCGAAGTGGTACTCCCCGATAATCATCGGCAAGCCAGAGATTTCCAACGCATGATTCATTTTTTCGTGGTCGGGAGATAGAGCGTAGCAGTTGAAACTTAAAGCATCGAACGACTCTTTACTAATTCGTAGCAATTCGTCGTCTAATTGCTCTATGTAGCCATATCTTATTCCTAAGTTCAGATGATTGGGATCGTTCTTCTTTAACGATTTGGATATGGCTTTCATGAGTTTCTCGAATGTATTGTATATAAAAGTTTTGCGGGTGTCGGGTGTATCGCCGGATTCTTTCAGAAAATTTTGTAATTCTATTTTGATGGGGCGATCTTTTCCATTTAGAATTAAGGCACACAGGCGATTTTCTTTCGAAATCCAAGCGGGTTCGTTTCCGATGAAATAGCCTATTAACCAATGATTGTTTTTGTATTTTGCCACATTACGGGCAATCGCTTCGTCTATCTTTTTTTCAATTCCGTTGTCATATACGTCCATCAATCCCATCAGTTCGTTTTCGAACCCTATGTTTTCCAAAGGTAGAATGAATGCTTTTCGATTCTTGTCGTATATAGTTTTATCCGACCAGTTTGCAAGGGTATTCAATCCCCACTTGTTCATTCTTTTGATTGTCATTTCGGCAGCTCGGTCGAGATAATTTTTTCCGTATCGACGATATAGGTTCCAGATACCGAAAGAGGCTGTATGTGTTTCGGGCGATACATTCTCGGATTCGACGAAAAGTTCTCTGGGCGGAAGTTCTTGAAACATATTTGTGCATTTGTCGGTGTTTTTCGTGTAGTAGTCTCCGACGGGGGCGACGCAATCGACCCCATAGGAGAGGAACAAATATCCGTCCGGGTCGATGAGCCACCAACGATCGTTGATCTGTTCTGTCCTGAAAAAGCCCGTCGATTTTACTCGTTTGTTCAAATAGCCTCCATAACGGGAATAGTTGAAATTTTCTGTTTCGTTAATTTCGGTTTCTTCTTGCAGCCATTCTTTTTGAAGTTGTTCTTCGGAGTAAATTTTTCCTTCATAGTCGCCCAAGTTCCATTGACCGAACTTGTCGAAAGCGGGCTTATTCTCTAAGTACCTGTCGCCGGGATCGTCTTTTGACAAAGCGATCGATCGCAGTTCGATCGTAGGGTTATCGATAGGGGCTCTCATGCGTATGCCTATTGAATCTACTCCTGTCAAAGGGCCTCGTTTCCCTCCCAAGTTGATCCATCCTGTTATTCTCGGTTGATTGGAAGTTGCTGCTATATCGTGTTTGGCAACGGGTAGTTCTCTGAAAAATCTCAGTGGAATGGTTAATTTGTTCCATGCGTTGGGAACATATGATATAAGTCGTAGTTCGTTGTATCCTGAGTCGGTGGTGAATCCTAATTGAAATCGCTGTGGCGTGGTGGAACGAAATTCTATGGTTACATAGTCATACTCGTCCCAATCGGTAGGTAGTTGGGGTGCGATGTCTTTTATCGCGATTTTTTTACCCGACACGATTTTCTTGCTGTCGAATTGGAATTTTACAGAATCGTTGGTATGGCATGATGTCAAACCGAGAACGAGGGAAATGATTCCGTAGGATAACAGTCTGTTTTTCATGATTGATGGGATTTGTGATTTTTATTTTTTTTCTGGAAGTGGTATGGAATATTGAATGTCGTTTTCGGCGAATACTCGTACGTAATCTACATACATATCCGATGCATTCCCGAAACGTTCGAGGTCGATAGGCCAACCGCTTATTCCTCCGATCGCATAGTTTATCAGGAAGAAAAGCGGTTTTTCTTTTGATATGTCGTTCGTTGGATGCCTCAGTACTTCGATACCGTCGAAATAGTATATCGTTTCTTCTCGTCCGACATATAGACCATAGGTGTGGAAGGTGGTGGACCAATATGATTTTCCACCCAGTTCCATGATGGGAACTCGTTTATTAAAGCGTTTTTTATATGTCCCATCGAGTTCTTTTTGTCCCCAGAAATGGCTCGTGATGGAGTAGCCCGGGTGGTTGGGGTTACCTTTTCCTACCCCTCCATAGGCTTCGACAATATCCAGTTCGTCTCCATTGATGCCTCGGTCGATACTGGTGAGAGTCCAAAATGCAGGCCAAGTACCGGGTGCAGACTGGGCGGTAAACCTACATTCGAGATAACAGGGGGCTTTTGTGAAAAATCCTTCACCGTCCATATTTACAGACGATATTAGTCCTGAGCTCCCTTTTGTTCCGGCTCTTTTACGGGCTTTAATTTTCAAATAGGTGTCGACTTGTTCGAAAGGATTATCAGGACTGTCGACATCGGAAAATGGCCAACCGCTGAAATCTCCGTATCGGGGCTTGTGAGCGCAGTACCGGGCGTTTTTGCCGTCATTGGATATGGATAATTCATTATCGAAGTCATCTTCAAATACGAGTTTCAGTCCTTTGGCCTGAGAGGGAACGGTATCCGGTATACCGTAATTCCATTTTTTACCGGCTTTGTTGTAGAGCTGTAACTCAAATACATCTTTTTTCCCCTCGTTGTTACTTGCGTATATGCGGATATTTGTAGGGCCGTAAGGGAAGTCCCGGGCTGGAAAGACGAAAGAGACCTTTTCAGCTCCTTTTGTTTCAATTCCTCCCGGGGTGAGATTTACATCGTGCCCCCATTTATTGGGTTGTCCTGTCGTGGGTTGTTGCCAACAATAAGCATATACTCGATTCATTCCCGGTGCTCTCAATATGATTTTTGTGTTGTCGGTGATAACTGTACGTAATCGAGGTGTGATTATTTCGATCGATTTCGTCCACTTGTCGTGAGTCGTATCGTTTCGGCTGAAATTGAAATCGGCATAGATATTTTGATTGTGAGATGTCTGAGCGGTTATAAAAAATATATTCAGTATGGACAATATTACGGTGTATTGCCAAAGATTTTTTCTTGATTTCATAGGTCGAAGTGTCGTTTAACTGGTAATCAGATGTAAGTTCTTTTTTATAAAGACGATAAAGAGAGCTTTTTGTGTACTACTTTATCGATGTTTTTTTGTTCAAAAAGGGCTTTCCTTTCTATTCGTGATATGTCATTGTATTTCATAACGGGGTTCAACGAAGGGGTGGAACTGGTTTCCGAAATTTTCGAACTGTTTTTGGAACTTCTCATAGGGAAATGGTGTTTACAAACTGAAAAGCGAGAAGGAATGTTTTGCTCTTTTTGTATGGAGTTTGGGGAAATTGTTAGAAATTTATATGCAAGAATTGAATTTTACAGATTTTTTGTATCTTTACGCCTCGTAATTTAAATGAATAGAATATGAAAAAGATTAGAGCTGCCATTGTCGGTTATGGCAATATAGGGCATTTTGTTTTAGATGCTTTGCAAGTCGCTCCTGATTTTGAAATAGCGGGTATAGTCCGTCGTCGTGTTTCGGAGGTTCCCATAGAATTGTCGGTTTATCCGGTAGTGTCTTCTCTCGACGAGTTGAAAGATGTGGACGTCGCTATTCTTTGTACGCCTACTCGCGAAGTGGAACATTTCGCTATCAAGGCTCTCGAAAAGGGTATACGAACTGTGGATAGTTTCGATATTCACACACAGATATGCGATTTGCGCAAAACGCTCGATGCAGCAGCGAAAAAATACAATTCGGTCGCTATTATATCAGCGGGTTGGGATCCCGGAACGGATTCGGTCGTGCGAGCCCTTATGGAGGCTTGTGCCCCCAAAGGTATCACGTATACTAATTTCGGTCCCGGTATGAGTATGGGACATACGGTCGCTGTGAAGGCTATCGCCGGAGTAAAAGCGGCTTTATCGATGACTATACCTTTGGGAACGGGTATACATCGTCGTATGGTTTATATCGAACTTGAAGAGGGTTATACATTCGAAGAGGTGGCTCACGCTATAAAGACCGACGATTATTTCGCCCATGATGAAACGCATGTCATGCAGGTGGAGAGTGTCGATGCTTTGAAAGATATGGGGCATGGGGTGAACATGACCCGGAAGGGTGTTTCGGGAAAGACACAGAATCAGCGGTTCGAGTTCAATATGTCTATCAATAATCCGGCATTGACAGCTCAGGTTTTAGTATGTACGGCTCGTGCCGCTATGTTGCAACGTCCCGGTTGCTATACGTTAATCGAAATTCCTGTTATCGATTTACTGTATGGTGATCGAGACGAGTTGGTGCGTCGGTTGGTATAAGCTAAATGAATTTGTTTATTCGACGAGATTGTAACAAACAATAGAAGGGGAAATGGTTTTATCATTTTTCCTTCTATTGTTTTTCGTATCTTTGGTTGGGTTAAGTATAGGCTGGGTCTTAGCAAATAGATTTGTTTTTATATTCGGCCTGTACTATCTTTGTACATACGAGGATAGGTTGCGGTTCGGTATAGCCAAATCGGAAACGAGGTTTCCGTTTGTCTCTGCGCTCACCTTGCACTATCTTTGCCTCTGCCAATATTGGTAGGGTTTTATTTTTACTAAAATATGTTGACTGAATTTATTACATGGACTGCTAATCCGGCTCTTTACGACGGCTTTATCGAGATACGGTGGTACGGATTGTTTTTTGCTATCGGTTTTATTGTCGGTTACAATATGATGGAACGCATGTTTCGTCATGAGCAGGTGAACCTGAAATGGCTCGATTCGTTGTTTATTTATGTGGTAATCGCGACGGTTTTGGGCGCTCGCTTGGGACATTGCTTGTTTTATGCATGGGATTATTATTCGCAGCACCCCTTAGAAATATTGAAAGTGTGGGAAGGCGGTTTGGCGAGTCACGGAGGTGCGATAGGGATTATTATCGCCATTTGGCTATATTCCCGACGGGTTACTCACCGGAATATGTTGTGGACTTTTGACCGATTGGTCGTTCCGGTCGCTTTGGTCGCTGCGCTTATTCGTACGGGTAATTTGATGAATCATGAGATTTACGGACATGTGACGACTTTGCCGTGGGGATTCCGGTTCATACAGAATTTATCGGAGTGGATGAACGGTGCTGCCCCTATTTTTACGGAACCGTCGCACCCTACCCAGATTTATGAGGCTTTGTGTTATCTGCTTCTGTTCGGATTGCTTTTGTATATGTATTGGAAACGTAATGCGGAGGAACGGGAGGGTCTTATTTTCGGGACCTTTTTGATAGGCATATTTCTACCTCGTTTTTGTATCGAGTTTATCAAGAACAATCAAGAGGCGTTCGAGGAGGCCATGTTGTTGAATATGGGGCAATTATTGAGTATTCCGTTCGTTATCGCCGGGGTGTGGTTGGTTATTCGTGCTTTGTCTCGACCGAGAGTGCCGATTAAATTTGCGAAGGAGAAGAAGAAATAGATTGTGCAAACAGTCTTATGTTTTTCTATTTCTAACCCCTCTCCTTAGGGACTATCGTTCCTTCGGTATCTTCCCTATCGCTTTGTGACTCCCCGTAATGTTGCGGGATAGGGCAGGGGAGGAGTATAGAAATCTTACAACAACGTTGCTATATTGTTTTTTAACCCCTCCGTCCTTCGGACACCTCCCCTATATTTCGC